>NPID01000579.1_pt1 | contig 134878 bp, 104 predicted proteins | sample 8637491 | NCBI WGS metagenome assembly NPID01 (sample SAMN07420843, study PRJNA396082) | bioreactor metagenome | isolation source: sample BA6 brine-fed electro-methanogenic bioreactor BA | place: Japan: Kochi | collected 2016-06-14
CCAACTTTTTGGGGTCACTTCATTGTGCCGTTGGTTTTTTGTTTTGGGATATGGATTACAAATCTGCACCAGCGCAGGGGTATTCCCCTTAAAGGGCGTAATATAATATGCCCCTCTACAAATTCTTAGCCTCCAACTCATTCAGGTGCTCCATCTTTTTGCGTGCTAAAAACTCCTGAATTCCTTCCAGGTGTTGCTTCACTTGTTTGTTGCCAAATTCGTAGATTTTCGTCACCAGTCCATCCAGGAAATCACGGTCGTGCGAAACCAGTATCAGGGTGCCGTCATATTTCATAAGTGCCTGTTTCAGAATGTCCTTCGTGCGCATATCAAGGTGGTTGGTAGGCTCATCAAGGATAAGCAAATTGTAGGGCTCCAGCAGCAATTTGATCATTGCCAGGCGCGTACGTTCGCCTCCCGAAAGCGTTTTTACTTTCTTATCCAGGTCGTCGCCGCTAAACATAAATGCACCCAGTAAGTCCTTGATTTTTGTGCGAATTTCACCCTTGGCAATATCATCTATGGTTTGGAAAACCGTGATGGATTCATCAAGCAGCGAGGCTTCATTTTGAGCAAAATAGCCCACCTGGGTGTTGTGACCGAGTTTCAAACTTCCGCCATGCTCAATCTGTTCCATAATGGCTTTCACTAGGGTGGACTTACCTTCGCCGTTTTTACCTACAAAGGCAATCTTTTCGCCCCGCTCCACCGTAAACGAAACATCCGAAAAAACCAGATAACCGCCATAAGATTTAGACACATCAGTGGCTATTACCGGATAGTTTCCGGAGCGCGGTGCCGGTGGAAAACGCAGCCGCAAATGGGAAGTGTCTACCTCGTCGATTTCCAGGATCTTAAGCTTTTCGAGCATCCTTACCCGCGATTGCACCTGATTGGTTTTAGAATAAGTGCCCCTAAAGCGCTCGATAAATTCCTGATTGTCAGCAATCATTTTCTGTTGTTCGTCATAGGCTTTTTGCTGTTGGCGGCGCCGATCGTCGCGCAGCACTAAATATTGGGAATAGTTTACCTTGTAATCGTATATACGACCCATGGTAACTTCAATCGTACGGGTGGTAATATTGTCGATAAAAGTGCGGTCGTGCGAAATCACAATTACCGCCTTGGCCTGGTTGATCAAAAAATCTTCGAGCCACTGCACCGACTCGATATCCAGGTGGTTGGTAGGCTCATCCAACAGGATAAGGTCGGGCTTTTGGAGTAATATTTTGGCCAGTTCGATGCGCATACGCCAGCCTCCGCTAAACTCGCTCGTTAATCGCTGAAAATCTGCCCGCTCAAAGCCTAGTCCCAATAAAATTTTCTCTACTTCGCTGTCAAAATTAATATCGCCCCTGCTATAAACCTTTTCACTCAGCGTGGATACCTTTTCAATAATGTCGTAATATTCCTGCGATTCGTAGTCGGTCCGGCTGCTCAGTTGCCGGTTCATCTCCTCCATCTCTTGCTGCATGGCAATCAGCTCCACGAAGGCCTGCGAAGCCTCCTCAAAAACCGTTCTGTTATTCTCGCTCAATAAATGCTGTGGCAAATAAGCAATAATGGCATCCTCAGGCGCCGAAACCTTACCATATGAAGGCGTTTTAACACCGGCCAAAATCTTGAGCAGGGTTGACTTTCCGGCGCCATTTTTACCCATCAGCGCGATGCGGTCTTTTTCGTTTACCACAAACGAAATATCCTTAAATAGCGTGGTTCCCCCAAACTCAACGCCCAATCCATCTATTGAAATCATGCCATATTTTTAATAAACGACCGCAAAGATAATCAGAGCAATGAGACGGGCACGAAAGTGAAGAAATAAGTGGGAGCGATCAGGGAATTTTGGTTGATGGGGGCGGATTGCAAATCTGCAATGGCGCTGGGGTTCAAAATATACATTGCGAAATCAGTGATTTCGCAATTATAAAAGATTCATTTGCGATGAATTTTAGGGTTGAAAAATTGTGTCTAAATGATACTCTAAAAACTCTTTTTTGGGTTGAAATCGTTCAGGCAGTTGTAATTTATTGTGTTCAAGAAATCCAAAATATTTTTTAAAATAGGCTTCTTTTTTGTGTGCAGTAATCTTTGATGATAAAATGATTGAAAAATTTGGTTTTATGCCTATAAGCCCATTATCGAAGGCAGCATCATACAGTTTTGATAAGCAAATTCCATTTGACGGATTTAACCTTTCTTTTTCATTTTTTGACCATGGAATTATATGACTTGCATTTAATAATTCCGGAATGTCAATTCCTGAGATCGCACACTTTGTAGCATATACATTTAAAATGATTTGCCTAAAAACATTCTGATTTACACGTGTTTTCACTTCACGAACTTTGTCCTCACCTTTCACTTTTAAATCTTGTAAAAGAAATGAATATTTACTTTCAATTGTCTGATTTTCATATTCAGCCAGTATTTTTTCACTTTCGAAGATGAGTTCCTCCCTATTATTGTTGAACTCATTCCAAATGGGCAGGCATTGGTTAACGCCACCTGGTAAACCTATTACTCCTCTTTCTCTGTGATATGGATCGATGCTTGCGAAATTTACCAATCTCATTGCAATAGAACTTGGTGTTCTACCAAGTAGATTTGCAAGTTTGATTATTTCCGGATTGCTTCTATGCATCTTACCAAAAGGAAGTTTCAGATACAAGTTAAAAGCAAGGATTAACTCATCTTTCGACCAAAGTCTTCTTTTCATTAGGTTGTCGTATATTTATTATTGTCCAAGTATTTTATTTCAGTGCAACCATATGCCAGTCCAAATTCATCAAGTGGCCGAAAGTCCCATTTTCTTGATGAGATTCCTTTGAAATACTCAATTCCATCACCATCAAAAAGTTTAAATCGAAATCGATGCTTTTCGTTTTGTTTAGCTTTTTCCTTTTCCAAAAATGTCAAGGTATTTTCATCTTATAAAAATGGTGCTATTCTATTAATTATGTAACTCATTTCACAATCTATTAATACGCTTTAAAGCTAAGGATTTTTTTGCAGTTTAATGTAATTTAGACTTTTCAGTTAACTGATTGTATTCTCTTAATCCATTGATATACTGTGCTAAAAGTTTTGTAAGTGGTTGCGTTTCTGTTTCTTTATTTATTTCAAAACCGCCTTAGCCCTTTCAAGCGCCGATTGAATATCGCTGCAATTGTTTGCCTCGCCCACCACTTGCAGCAGGCCTGCTTTGCGCATACTGGCAAGCAGCTGTGGGCCGGCACCCGAAAAGATAATTTTTATGCCGTTTCGTTCGGCCCTGTGAATAAAGGCCTTAAGGTTGCTCAGACCAGTGGAGTCGATAAAGGGAACCCGCCTCAGCCTGATAATACGCACTTTTGGTAGTTCGCCGGCATGCTTTTCGGCTTCCTCAAACTTATTGGCAATGCCAAAAAAGAAGGGGCCATTCACCTCAAACACTTCCACGCCTTCCGGTATTTGCAGGCTTTCGCCTTCGTCAGTCAGCTCTTTGTTTTCGGCTTCTACCTCCATGTTCAGCACGGCCACATCTGTTGTTTCGATCACCCGTTTCATAAAGAGCAGGACAGCCAATAATAACCCAAACTGTATGGCTACCGTTAAGTCGATCAGCACCGTGAGCAAAAAAGTGGTAAGCAACACCGCCACATCGCTTTTACTGTTGTTAAACAGGGCTTTAAACGAACGCCACTCACTCATATTGTAAGCCACCACCACCAAAATACCGGCCAGTGTACTCATCGGAATCAGCCGGGCAAAGCGGCCAAAAAACAGTAGGATCAGCAGCAGCACCACCGCATGTATCATCCCTGCCACAGGGGTTTTGCCGCCATTGCGGATATTGGTCATGGTGCGGGCTATCGCCCCTGTTGCCGGTATGCCTCCAAAAAATGGTGTGATAATATTGGCTATCCCTTGTCCGATCAGTTCGGTATTGGAGCGGTGTCGTCCGCCTGTGGCACCATCGGCAACCATAGCCGAAAGCAGCGATTCTATTGCTCCCAGCATGGCAATGGTAAAGGCAGGGGCCAGCAACTGCCTGAAAGTATCGAAACTGATGATTGGTATTTTAGGTGCCGGCAATCCACCACTGATAGCTCCAAAACGGCTGCCGATGGTTTCGACTGGTAGCTCCCAAATTGTTGTCGCAAGTGTGGTGAGCAGCAATGCAATCAGGGTGCCGGGGATGCGTTTATTCACTTTGGGCCACCAGGCGATAATCCCTACTGTGGCGGCCCCCAGGGCCAGTGCATACCAGTTTACGACATCGAAATGGAGGAAATAAAACTGCCACTTGTCCAGAAAATCAGCTGGGACTGCAGCGTTAGTTTGCAAACCAAATAGGTCTTTCATCTGTGAAGAGAAAATCACAAGGGCGATACCACTCGTAAAGCCTACCACAATTGGGTAGGGCATAAAACGAATCAGGGTGCCGAGTTTCAATACGCCCATGATCACCAGCATAACTCCCGCCATGATAGTGGCAATGATTAATCCATCAACACCAAACTGTTCTACAATGCCATATACGATCACGATAAAGGCGCCTGTTGGCCCGCCAATCTGTACCTTGCTTCCACCCAGTGCCGAAATCAAAAAGCCTGCAATTATGGCTGTTATCAGGCCGCGCTCAGGCGAAACGCCGGAAGCAATACCAAAGGCAATGGCCAATGGCAGGGCAACAACGCCAACGATAATGCCGGCAATCAAATCAGCAAAAAACTGTTCTCGCGTATAGGTACGGATGGTCGTAAGGAGCTTGGGATGAAAGACTTGCGCCACCGAATCCTTCCATGGTTTTTGGTTCATAGGTCAAAAGGAATCAGTGGCGCAAAGGTATCAAAGTTTGGCTTTTAGTAAAGCAGCCTTTGAAAATTCAGCAAGTAATAGATTATTTCAATAAATCCCTCGAAATCACAATTTTCTGTATCTCGGAAGTTCCTTCGTAAATCTGAGTCAGTTTGGCTTCGCGCATCAGGCGTTCCACATGGTATTCTTTGGTATAGCCATACCCACCATGTATCTGAACCGCTTCTGTTGTTACTTCCATAGCGATGTCAGCCGCATACTGTTTGGCCATGGCACTGGCCACGCCATAAGGTTTGCCCTGATCTTTGAGCCAAGCCGCCTTGAGGCAGAGGTTGCGTGCATTTTCGACCTTCACGGCCATATCTGCCAGTTTAAAGGCAATGGCCTGATGGTTGGCTATTTCGGTGCCAAAAGCTTTACGTTCCTTGGAATAGGCCACCGCGCGTTCCAAAGCTCCGGAAGCCAGTCCCAGCGCCTGAGCAGCAATTCCAATGCGGCCGCCTTCGAGCACTTTCATGGCAAATTTAAATCCAAAACCATCTTCTCCGATGCGGTTTTCTTTTGGAATTTTTACATCGTTAAACATCACCGAATGCGTATCGGAACTGCGCATTCCCATTTTATCTTCGTGCGGTCCGAGGGTGATGCCGGGTGTGTTTTTTTCAATCACAAAAGCGTTAATTCCCTTATGTTTCTTTTCGGGGTGTGTCTGCGCAATCAAAATGTATGTGGAGGCAGAATTGGCATTGGTGATCCAGTTTTTAGTACCGTTCACCAGGTAGTAATCGCCTTTGTCTTCAGCGGTGGTGCGCTGACTGGTAGCATCGCTGCCGGCTTCGGGCTCCGAGAGCAGAAAAGCGCCTAACACTTCTCCACGGGCAAGGGGTTTCAGGTATTTCTCTTTGATATGGTCCGATCCAAAAGCCTGCAGCCCGTAGCATACCAGCGAATTATTTACTGAAACTATTACACTGGCAGAGCCATCCACCTTGCTGAGTTCTTCCATTGCCAATACATAGGAAACAGTATCCATGCCACTTCCGTCGTATTCCGGATCAACCATGATACCCATAAAACCCAGGTCGGCCAGGTTTTTTACGTGATGTGCCGGAAACTCGGCTTTAGCATCCCTTTCGATCACATCCTTGATCAGTTCGCGTTGTGCGTAGTCGCGGGCAGCCTGCTGAATCATGAGCTGCTCTTCGGTAAATTCAAAATTCATGTTTTTGTTTTTTATGGTCAAATTAAAAATTGTATTGTTCTTGTGTAAGGTTTTGACGCGCTTCACGAAATTCAGCGAGCAGCGCTTCCATGATTTCTGCAGCAGGCTTCACTTCGCTGATCAGTGCGGCAACCTGTCCTATTTCCAGTTCACCTTCATGAAGGTCGCCTTCAAACATGCCTTTTTTTGCACGTGCCCTTCCCAGAATTTCCTTTAGTTCTTCCGGACTGGCACAAGCTTGTTCAGCCACTTTGATGCGCTCATAAAAAGCATTTTTAAGAAGCCTCACAGGCACTACTTGTTTCATGCTCAGCATGGTAGCTCCATCACCTGCAGCAACTACAGCCTGTTTAAAAGCTTCATGTGCCGATGATTCTGTAGCGGCCACAAAGCGCGATCCAATCTGCACACCATCAGCTCCCAAAGCCAAGGCAGCTAACATTTGCCGGCCGGTAGCAATGCCGCCGGCAGCAATCACCGGAATACTAACAGTTTGCCTGATAAGTGGAATAAGCGTCAGGGTAGTGGTTTCTTCGAGGCCGTTATGTCCTCCTGCTTCAAAGCCTTCGGCTACAACTGCATCCACACCAGCTTCTGCTGCTTTACGGGCAAACTTTTGATTGGCGATCACATGCACGACCTTTCTGCCATGTGCTTTAAGTAATTGTGTGTATTTGGCAGGATTTCCGGCCGAAGTGAAGACCACAGGAACCTCTTCACGCAAAATGATTTGTATCAGTTCATCAGTTTGTGGATAAAGCAAGGGCACATTTACACCAAACGGCTTGCTGGTAGCGGCTTTGCATTTACGGATGTGCGCTTCAAGCACTTCCGGATACATCGAACCGGCACCTATCAGTCCGAGTCCGCCCGAATTGCTGACTGCTGCTGCCAGTTTCCAGCCACTGCACCAAATCATACCGGCTTGAATAATGGGATATTGTATGCCAAAAAGCGAAGTGATCATAAATACTTAACTACTCCTCAACTTCTTCGTTCATAGTTTTCATCATGGCATCTACAATATTATATGCACCATCCCAGATATCGGTGATGGTGGCTTCGAGCATATAGCAAGGTGTTGTGAACACCATATTGGAGGCATCATACACCACATCGCCATGTTCGGTTTGCACGTGCATGCCACCCATGCTTTCTATTACATCAACGGTTCCCTGATCGCTTCCTATTGTTACATCTACTTCTCCGAGCACCTTTACTACAAAAGTGGGTGAGATGCACATAGCACCAATGGGTTTTTGTGCGGCATGCATAGTACGAATAGCCTGCTCCACTTCAGGGTTTACCTGAGCATTGGCGCCGTCAAAAGCTACAGAAGATAAGTTTTTGGCAGCACCAAATCCACCCGGGAAAAGGATGGCATCAAAATCAGCTGCCTTAAATTCGCTCAGGGGTTTGATATTTCCGCGGGCAATCCGGGCAGATTCAATCAAAACATTACGTTTTTCAGGCATTTCCTCTCCGGTGAGGTGATTAACCACATGATGCTGATCAATATCCGGAGCAAAGCACTGGTATTCGGCTCCTGCCTGGGCAATGGCCAGCATTGCCAGGGTAGCTTCATGGATTTCAGCACCATCATATACACCACAACCAGCCAAAACAACTGCAAATTTCTTCATAGGTCATTCTTATTTTATATGGTTTGTTATCCTCTTTTATAAACAATTGCAACAACTGTCACATCATCTCCACCCATATTGATTGTCATTCCGTATGGTTTGTCTTCAGGGATATCGATCTGTGCCTGTCCGGCATTGCCGGTAAGTTGCTGCCAAATGGTAACAGCCTGATGCACACCGGTAGCACCTGTGGGATGGCCCCAACCGATCAAACCACCAGTAGTATTCATTGGCATGGCGCCATTGCGGGCAGTATTTCCGGCGGCCACATATTCGGCTCCTTTACCTTTTTCGGCCAGTCCAAGCGCCTCAACTGCCAAAACTCCTGCAATGCTAAAGCAGTCATGAGTTTCGACTGTTGCTACCTGATCGATGGTGATTCCGGCCATAGCCAGTGCTTTTTCAGCTGCTTTTTTGATGGTAGTAAGCTCCACAGGATCAACCGGATCCTTGGTGATATTACGTGTCACCTGTGCCCAACCTGCAATTTCTACCGCTTGTGATTTGTCGATGCCCAGCTTTTGTAATCCTTCTTCTGAACTTACCAAAATCCCGGAAGCACCATCAGAAACCTTAGAGCAATCGAGCACATTTAAATGATCAACAAAGGCTTTTCCGTTAAGTTTCATTTTGTCGTATAATCCTGCCAGATCGGGAGTGGCATTGTGATGTTCCTGTGCGTCAGGATCGAGGCGTGCATTTTCAATAGCATTTACAAACCATTGACGCATACCGGCACGGGCGTAATCGAATCCGTATTTTTCATAATACACACCAGCGCGATCCGAGAATTGTCCCGGAAAGAAATAGGCGTGGCCTGTTTTCCGGTTCTGAAACCAGCCGGCTCCGGCAAGTATATCAGCTCCGTAAATGGCTTTCACGGTATTTTGTACTTCCACGCCCAGCGAAAGGGCCACCTCTGCCGTGCCTGCCAACACCGAACGCATAGCGCTGATAAGCGACAGACCACCTGAAGCACAGGCACCTTCCACACTTAGGGAGGGTTTGTATTCGAGTTTATCGTCAACCAATCCGGCAAAGCCACCTAAATGAGCCTGTTTGTTAAAGCGCGCTGCCATAAAATTGCCAATCACCGTCTCATCAATTTTATCGGCATCACCAATTTGTTTCACAACGCCTTTACCAGCTTCGCTGATATAATGCTCTAGGCCGGGACGTTCTTTTTTCGGGTTGAATTCTTTGCGGCCGGTTCCGAGAGATACCGTATTGAAACCAGCTGTCATATAGAGTTTTTTCTGCATGATCTTCAGTTTTTTGCGTTAGGCGAAATAGTTGTTGATGGGTCCATAGGCATGGAAAAATCCGGTGAGCATCACGGTGTTCACATCTTCATCCTGATGGGCAACACCATCGCTTACCAGTTTGCGTCCAATGGCATCAGAGTTTTGGCCATATTTTACTGCCAGTTGAGCGCCCGGGTTATTGGCTTGCTTCATGGCTTCGAAATAGGGGCCAAAGTGACTGTCTTTATCTGATATCCTAACAGCGGCTTTCCAGGGTTTATGGCCGGCTGGCAGCGCTCCAAGTTCTTTGTCGCAGGAAGCAGCAAATTCATCTACAGCAACATAGTCCTGGCTTTTGATGTCGTAAACAGCAGTAATGGCACCTTTTTCGTATTTCATAAATCCATCTTTTTGAGCTCCGCTCGATTGCTGTCCGGCCTTTACGCCAAGTTCCATCAACTGATCAAGCAGGGGGCTGTGAAGGTTTTCATCCTTCATATGAGGATTCATTACCTTCATGATAAATTGTACCACGTCAACACCTACATAATCAATCAGCTGGAAGATTCCCATTGGCCGAACCAGAAAGTCCTGACTCACTTTGTTAATCATATAAACAGCTTCATAAAATGGTCTGTTATCAGCCAGTTCCAATGCCTGATTGATACCATATAAGGCATCCCGCATAAAATGGCCGTTGCCAATAAAACCGGCAATGTCGTTGCTTGGAACCACCACTTTGCGCAGTGCTTTGGCATAATCCAAGGCAAACTGTTTCATTTCAGGCTGACTGTTGGGAGTAACGATTAATTCCACCAATTTTTGTATCGCTGGTGGATTGTAAAAATGGAATCCAAGTACCCTGCCATTCAATCCTGCTTCGGATTCGATCAGATGAATTGGCACAGAAGAAGTATTTGTAAAGTACCAGGGATTATTTGGATTATTCTCGTCGACCTGTTGAAGGATCTTTACTTTAAGGCCTTTATTTTCTGTAACGGCTTCAAAAACCAGATTGGCGCGGTAAGCGGTTTCCATGGCTGTGGTAGGCCGCACCAGTTTGAGCACATCATTCACATACTGATCAATGATATCATAGTTTTCGATCAGGTCACCTCTGTCAGCGTAGATTTGCCTGAGCGCGACCGTTTTTTTCTCAGCAATTTTTAGCACCTGCACACGCAGATAGTCCATCAGTCCTGCCAGACCTTCATCGGAGAGGTCGATGGCATTGAGCACAAATGTTTTTCCTTTATTTTCAGGTTTCAGGCTGATGTCGGCCATTTCAACGGCAGTGAGCAGCAAAATACCACTGCCCATTTTACCTGCTGCACCGAGCACTGCCACCTGTTGGATGCGTTCGTCGTAAGTCATAAGGGTTGTTATTTTTTGGATTAATTACCAGTTTGGTTTTCTTTTTTCCAGAAATGCCTGCATGCCTTCGCGGCCTTCTGAGTTGTCGCCAAAGAGTGATCCGAAATGATCAGCTTCCAGTTCGCTGCCAGTCTCCAAATCAGTCTCCAGGGCTTTGCGGGTAAGCATTTTTACTTTACTCACAGCCTGTGGTCCTTTCTTGGCAATAGTTTCGGCCAGCTTAAGTGTTTCTTCAAGCAAGTGATCGGGCTCAATTATTTGTTGAATTAAACCCATTCGCAGCGCAGTTTGAGCATCTATCATCTCGGCCGAGCTTAGCAGATACAGCGCATTACCAAGACCAACCAATCGGGGCAAACGTTGTGTGCCGGCAAAACCGGGCGTAAGACCCAGATTCACTTCAGGCTGTCCGAATTTGGCTTTTGCAGAAGCAATGCGAATATCACAGGCCATGGCAAGTTCGAGGCCACCGCCAAGCGCAAAACCATTAATTGCTGCTATCACCGGGAAAGGTAACAATTCGATCGAGCGGAAGGTATTTTGTCCTCGACTACCAAAAGCAGAGCCTTCTTCAGAGGTTTTGTTAACCATTTCGGCAATGTCTGCGCCGGCCACGAAGGCTTTGCCTTCTCCGGTAATGATCATTACACGAATACTCTGCTCTTTCGCCATATCCATGATTAGCCTGTCCATTTCTTCAAAAAACAAAGTGTTGAGGGCATTTAAGGCTTCTGGTCTGTTAATAACGACCGTGGCAATACCATTCCGTATTTCAGTAGTTAAAATCTTGAAATCAGACATAAAAATCTATTGTTATTTTTGTTGCCCAAAGATAGCGCTTTTATTCAATCTAAATAAGAGCGCAATCGATTTCGGATAGGTGTTTTTGTGGATTAAGAATTTTTAACAGCCAAAACACCAATACGATAGCTTGAAATTAGTAAATTTTTAACACTCCTTTTATTTCAAATAAGTACTTTTGTGCTATGATTAAAAAGTGGTATCTGCGATATTTGGCTGTTGTAATGGCAACAATTGTACTTATTGGTACGGTTGGCATCACAATCAATGCACACTATTGCAGTACGCACAACACACTCGAAAAAAGCTTATTTGCAAATGTAAGCTGTGATCATCATCATGGGCAAAACTGCTACACCAATGATGTTACTGCTGATTCAGTGCAGTCTTGTTGTAAATTGCCGCAAAACACTCAGCAATCCCAAGAATGTTGCCATGATTTTAGTAAATATGTAAAGCTATTTACTGAATTTGATCTGCCTAAAGTGAAAATTGTTTTTAATGATTTCCTTACACTGGCTATTCGGCTATTTGATTTTTTTATACCCGTAACTGAAGAAAGCAAAACAGCTGCATTATCAGATCGATCTTTTAATACAGACACTTCCCTTGGTGGCACATCATTTCTGATTGCGTGTTCACAGCTTAAGCTTGACGATCCCCACCTGCTTTAATTTTAATATTTCACTTATTAATTGTTTTCGGTTTTTTACCGGACAGTAATGTTTTAAATGATTAAAGCAATGAATAATTATATTTCAAAAGTAGTTTTAATAAGTATTTTCAGTTTGTTATACACAGCAATGCAAGCACAAAAACTTAGCGGCACAGTGTATGAACAAGGTGAAAACGGAGAGATTCCTTTGCCCGGAGTAAACATTTACTGGGCTGGAACGCAAACAGGTACCATCAGCGATGCCAATGGAAAATACAAGCTGAAACGTTTGCCTGATGCTCATATGCTTGTTTTTAGTTTTGTAGGATTTGCCAACGATACCATTCATGCACCGCATCATGATAATCGCTACGATCATAAGATGTCGGGCAGTAACACCCTTGATGAAGTGGAGGTTGTAAACCGTGCCAAAACGAATTTTGTGTCGCGTTTGAGTACAGTAAATGCTCAAACCATTACTTCAGGTGAATTGCAAAGGGCTGCCTGTTGTAACCTTTCCGAAAGTTTTGAAACCAGCGCCAGTGTGGATGTTTCATACAGCGATGCCGTAACGGGTGCCAAACAGATTGAACTGCTCGGCCTCAGTGGCATATATACACAAATGATGGGTGAGAATATTCCAAACCTGCGCGGACTGGCCACTTCTTTTGGCTTGGGTTATGTGCCCGGCAGCTGGATGGAATCCATTCAGGTTTCCAAAGGGGCTTCCTCTGTTTTAAATGGTTACGAATCTATTAGCGGACAAATCAATGTAGAATACAAAAAGCCCGAAACGAGTGAGCAGTTTTTCCTAAACCTGTTCCAGGATCATATGGGGCGCAGCGAGATCAATTTCAATACTAAAGCTGCCGTTAACGATCACATGCATGCCATGGTGATGGGACATTGGAGCCGCAATGGGACGCGTCATGATGATAATGGTGATGGTTTTTTGGATGACCCGCTTTATACGCAATATAACCTTTATGCCAGAACAGAGTTTCATGGTAAAAATTTTGAAGGACAGTTCGGTGTAAAAGGACTAAAAGAAGATCGCCGTGGAGGTCAGCTTCGTTTTGACGAGGACAAACCTCGTGATATTGATAATGGCTATGGCATTGAACTGCTTACAGAACGTGTAGAAACATATCTGAAAACAGGGTTTATTTTTGCTCGCCCGCAAACCAGTTTGGGGATACAGCAACAGTTTACCTACCATCACATGGACACCTATTTTGGATTAAGAGATTACGAAGGTGTGCAATACAGCTATTACGGCAATGCTTTGTTTCAGAGTTATATAAGCGATACCCGTCATTCCTACACAACAGGAGTCAGCTATTTGTATGATCGTTTTGAAGAACAACTGAACGACAGCATTTTCAACCGTACTGAAAGTGTACCGGGTGTGTTTTATCAATACACCTATAGCGATGGAACAAAACTCAATTTGATTGCAGGATTGCGATTGGATCATCACAATGAGTTCGGGTTTTTTGTCACGCCACGCCTTCATTTTCGTTATGGATTCAATGAGCATAATATCCTGCGTCTTTCGGCCGGAAAAGGTTATCGCACTGCCAATATCCTGGCCGAAAACACTTCTATGCTGGCTTCCTCGCGAGAACTCGTGGTGCGCGAACAGCCGAAAATGGAAGAAGCATGGAATTATGGATTGAATTTTAGCAAGCATATTGATTTGAACAACAGGGAGCTAACCATTGGATTGGATGTTTACAGAACTGATTTTATCAATCAGGTAATAATTGATCGCGATGCCGATGCACAGAAAGTGCTGATTTATAACCTGGATGGCAGATCTTATTCCAACAGCATACAGCTTGAAGCCAATTACGAATTGCTTAAGGGATTGGATGTAACGGCAGCGGTGCGTTTTAATGATGTACAAATGACACTGAATAACGAACTGCAGGAAAAACCACTGGTTAATAAATACAAGGGTTTGGTGAGCCTTTCGTATGCCACCAATTTACGAAAATGGCAATTCGATCTTACCACCCAATTCAATGGTATTAGCCGTTTGCCCTCCACGGCAGGTAATCCGGAGCCTTATCGCCTGGATGATTATTCACCGGCCTACACCATTGTAAATGCGCAGGTGACTAAGTTTTTCCGGAAATGGAATATTTATCTTGGTGGCGAAAACCTGACAAACTTCAGGCAAAGCAATCCCATTTTAGCGGCCAATGAACCTTTTGGGCCTTATTTTGATTCCAGTATTATCTGGGGCCCGATAAATGGTATAAAGGTTTATGCCGGCTTAAGATATACAATTGAATAACTTAAAAATAAATGATTATGAAAAAGTTAGCCTTGATAATAATTAGTTTGATAGTGATAGTCCCTTTAAGCCTTTTGGCAGAAGGGGATAAAAAGAAGAAAACAGAAACCGTCGAAATTCAAACTTCTGCCATTTGTGGCATGTGTAAAGAAAGACTGGAAAAAAATCTGGCTTTCGAAAAGGGGGTGAAGGCGGTTGAACTAAACGAAGAAACAAAAGTGATCAGCATTACCTTTAAGAAAGGTAAAAATGACAAGGAAAGCCTGAAGAAGGCCATTACTAAAATTGGCTATGATGCTGATGATTTACCTGCCGATCAGGAAGCCCATGATAAGTTGCCCGACTGCTGCCAGAAAGGCAATGAGCCACATTGAGGCGGCTTAAAACCTTAATTGAAAATCCAGAATCCTATAGAGGGTTCTGGATTTTTTTGGCTGTGTGAGTTTGGTTATGAAAGCATGATTGGTGAAATTGTTGGTTGCATCATGCAATTTTTATTAAATATTGTTGGTTGCATCATGCAAAATATGTGTAAATTTGTTGGTTGTATCATGCAAAAAGGGCAATTAATGATAATTTGAAGGAAATCACAATGGAACGTTTAATTGAAAAACACCAAAGACGCATCGCTTTCACACAAACAGATTTTGTAAGAAGCATCATGTATGAAATCAATTGGCAAGCGCGCCTCATTGGCATAAAAGGAGCGAGGGGAGTTGGTAAGACAACCTTAATACTACAATACATCAAGCTGAATTTCGATAAAAAGCCGGAAAAGGCACTATATGCAAGTCTTGATAATATCTGGTTTAGTAAGAATTCGCTGAGTGAGCTGGCAGATAAGTTTGTTAAGAAGGGTGGTACACATCTCTTTCTGGATGAAGTGCATAAATATCCTGACTGGTCAGTGGAACTCAAGAATATTTATGATGATTATCCCGAACTTTCAATTGTTTTCACGGGTTCATCGTTGCTTGAAATATTAAATGCCCGTGCTGATCTCAGTCGCAGGGCTGTTGTTTATACACTGCAGGGATTATCGTTTCGTGAATATCTCAATCTGACCAATCAAACGAATTTTGAAGCATACACTTTAAATGATATTCTTGAAAATCATTCGGATATATCAAATCATATTGTGAAGCAGATCAAACCGCTTCAATTTTTTGCGCAATACTTGAAAGCAGGATATTACCCGTTTTTTTTGGAGCAAGCTGAACTGTATTTTCAAAGACTTGAAGAAGTTGTAAATTTGATTTTGGAGATAGAGTTGCCGCAGTTAAAGCAATTGAATTTGGCGTATCTTCCGAAAATTAAACAACTGCTCTACATTATTGCTGTTTCTGCACCATTTACACCAAATATTTCCAAACTTAGTGAGCGAATCGGGATTAACCGCGAAACATTGCTTTCCTATTTGTGGTATTTAAATCAGGCACAGTTGATTGCGAATATTTATCGTGATAGCAAGGGAATCACAAGATTACAAAAACCCGACAAGTTATTTCTTGAGAATACCAATTTGATGTTTGCGCTTTCGCCTGATGCGATTAATACGGGAAATATGCGCGAAACGTTTTTTGTGAATCAGCTAAAATATCAGCATCGGGTGGAAATTGCAGAACAGGCTGATTTTTTTATCGACAACCAGTATATTATTGAGATTGGTGGAATGACAAAGGGACGCAGGCAAATCAAAAACCTGGAAAACGCGTTTATTGCAGCAGATAATCTGGAGTTTGGCTTTGAGAATAAAATTCCGCTTTGGCTATTTGGTTTCTTGTATTAGAGCAACAAATCAACACCCAATATACCTCGAAATCACCAAACGTTGAATTTCGGAAGTGCCTTCACCAATTTGAAGTAATCGCTGGTCGCGGTAAAAACGTTCAACAGCATAATCTTTCATCAGCCCATATCCGCCGTGTATTTGAACAGCTTCGTCGGCTACTTCTTTGGCTATCTCGGAGCAGTAGAGCTTTGCCATGGCAGATTCCAGTCCAAAAGGCCTGCCTTCGTCCTTGAGCCAGCAGGCTTTGTAAAGCAGATTACGTGCCAGTTCTATCTTCATGGCCATATCGGCCAATTTAAAGGCATTGATCTGAAATTTGGATATGGGTTGGCCAAATTGTTTACGTTCTTTGGCATAGGCAAGCGCCAGTTCATAGGCTCCCTGCGCTGCTCCCAGCCCCATGGCAGCAATCGAAAGGCGTCCTGCATCCAATGTAGCCAGCATAATTTTTGAACCCTGACCAATTTCTCCCAGGAGGTTTTCTTTTGGTACGTGTACGTCATCAAAAAACAATTCGGAGGTATCAGAAGCACGCCACATCATTTTGTTGTGCATGGGCACGCGCTTAAAACCTTTGGTATCGCCATCCACCAGGATGGTTGTAAACTGCTTTTTACCGTCTTTTTCGCCCGAAACGGCCTGCACCGTACAACCAATATTGATTTCTGAGGCGCCATTGGTAATAAAAATCTTGGAGCCATTAATTACCCATTCATCACCCTGAAGTTCGGCTGTGGTTTTAGAACCACGCGAATCTGAGCCTGCTCCTGGTTCAGTAAGCCCAAAGCTCCATAAAGCATCTCCAGTGCACAACTTGGGTAAGTATTTCATTTTTTGTTCTTCGGTGCCATAGTAATAAAGTGGTCCGATGCCTAAGGAATTATGGGCGGCTAGTGTTGCTGCCTGTGATCCGTCAATACGGGCAAGCTCTTCTACTGCAATGATATATGAAAGCGTATCCAATTCCTGTCCGCCATATTTTTCGGGCAGGTACATCCCGAAAAGTCCCAACTCGCCCATGCGCTTTGTTAGTGCAGTTGAAAATTCAGCTTTTTCGTCAAGTTCCTGTGCGATCGGTTTAATCTCGCGCTCAGCAAATTCTCTGACGGTTTCGCGGATTAGTTTATGTTCTTCTGACAGATCGAAATTCATACCTTAGTTTTTATTTGATTAATCTTTGGCCAGTGATTTAAGGTGTACCAATTGCGTCTTGGTATCAACCATAGCTTCGTTTTTTATGTTTACGGCATCTACGATGGCATCGAAAGGTGCTACGATATTGTTTTCCATTTTCATTGCTTCTACAACAACCAAAATTGCTCCCCGGTTCACTTGCTGGCCTTTTTTTACATTTACCTGAATCACTTTTCCCGGCATAGGTGCAAATAATCCTCCTTCTTCATCGCCTGCCTGATGCTGACCATAATCCAGGCTTTCATTCAACTCATCCATACGTTCGCACGCGAAGTGCATACCATCGTATTGCAAAAGCCACACTCCGTTTTCGCTTTCAGAAATTGCTATGCTGTGGTTTTCTCCTGCTTCGCTAAAACGCATATGTAATCCATCCCAGGAGCGTAAGTTAAAATCAAAATGCCGATCTTTATTCTGCAATATCAGGCGACTCCGGGAAAGTTCATCCACAGAAAAAATAAATTCTTGTTTCCCGACACGTACAGGTATTTCACGCTTGAGTCGCCAATATCCAATTTGCTGCCAGATATTTTCCGGTTCAAATCCGTCCAGGGCTTGTTTGTTAAGGTTGAAGAGCAGGAAAACTGCAGCAATAAATGCGTGATCAGCCGATTCTTGCGCTTTATTACTTGCAGCTATCAGCGTTTCGGTGTGTGTATCACAATAGGAGGTGCTGATATTATTTGAAATAAAAGCCTCGTTTTGAACCACTGCCTTTAAAAAAGGGATATTGGTTTGGATACCATGAACTACATAGTTTTTAAGTGCCAGTAAGCAGGTTTGGATAGCTTCTGTTCTGTTTTCACCAAAACCTATTAACTTGCTGATCATAGGGTCATAATCCGGTCTAATATTGGCCGGGCCATCTATACCGCTGTCAATACGAACTTTGTCGGAATGAGGTTCGCTGTAAGCAATAATATTTCCGGGTGAAGGCATAAACTGTTTGGCCGGATCTTCGGCATAAATGCGGCATTCAATGGCATGTCCGTTTTGATGAATATCACCTTGCTTGTATCTTAGTTTTTCACCTTGAGCAATTAAAAGCTGTTCCTCAACCAAGTCAATTCCAGTAACTAATTCTGTTACCGGATGCTCCACCTGAATCCGGGTATTCATTTCCAGAAAATAGAAATTGAGATTTGGATCAACTAAAAACTCAATTGTTCCGGCACTTTGATAGCCAATTTTCTTACAGATGGCAACGGCTGCTTCACCCATTTTTTCGCGTACTTCGGGTGTGAGCGTTGGAGAAGGCGACTCCTCGATTATTTTCTGATAACGACGTTGAATGCTGCACTCACGCTCGTACAGGTGAATCACATTTCCATGCTGATCAGCAAGCACTTGTATCTCGATATGGCGCGGATTTTCAATAAACTGTTCAATATAAACTGTGCCGTCTCCAAAATAATTTTGTGCTTCACGTGCGGTGGATTCTAATATCTGCTTCAGTTCCTCTTTTTTTCTGACAATGCGCATCCCTTTGCCACCACCGCCTGAGGCAGCTTTAACAAGCACTGGAAATGGCAGTTTATCAGCATTTTCCAATAATTCTTTTGGGTTTCCTGTAATGCCTTTTGTTACAGGAAGGCCGGCATCGACAGCATACGCACGTGCGGTAATTTTATTGCCCATCAATGTGATAGATTCCTGTGATGGGCCAATAAAATGCAGTCCATTTTTTTTACATGCTTCTGTCAAAACAGGATTTTCAGATAAAAATCCATAACCGGGATGTATGGCTTGTGCACCGGTTTTAATGGCTGCCTGAATAATTTTTTCAACATTCAGGTAGGTATCAGACAATTTGCCATTACCTAATCCTATGGTTTCATTGGCTTTTCTTACATGCAATGCATCAGCATCATTATCAGCATAAACAGCAACAGCCTCCAGACCCATTTTATGAAGTGTACGAATAATACGAACGGCAATTTCTCCGCGATTGGCAATCAGAACTTTTGTTATTTTTTTCATGGAATCCAGTTGGGTTTACGTTTATCGAAAAATGCGGCCAGACCTTCCTGACCTTCTTCTGAAGCGCGCAATTCTGCAATTTGTCTGGTAGTGAAATCCAAAACTTCATGGAATTCCTCAGAAGATTCGGTAACTTTTTTAATTAAGGTTTTGCAGGCTTTAAGCGCCTGTGGACCGCTGCTCAGCAGTTGTCGGATATAAGTGCTGATATGCTCCTCCTGATTTTCGGATTGAAAGACCTGATTGACGAGCATAAAGCGATAAGCTTCCAGGGCTGTAAATTTACGTCCGGTGAGCATTAGTTCCCGGGCAGCAGCTTCCCCGCAGCGGGCAATAACAAAGGGAGATATTGTAGCCGGTGTGATGCCCAGTTTCACTTCACTAAAGGCAAAAACAGTATCTTCATGCGCCAAAACGATATCGCAGGCAGCCGAAAGTCCATTGGCTCCGCCAAAAACAGCGCCATGCACAACGGCTACTACCGGAACGGCACATTTTTTTACAGTTTCAAATAAGCCAGCAAGTTTTTGCGCATCACGGAGGTTTTCGTCAAATCCAAATCCTGCAATTTCTTTCATATAATTCAAGTCAGCGCCAGCGCTAAAGGAAGGACCATTGCCGCTAAGTATAACCAAACGAACAGCTTGCTTTTCTGCTAAAAAAGCAAATGCCTCTGTTAATTCTGCAATCATTATGGCGTTAAAGGCATTGTGTTTCTCAGGGCGGTTGAGTTTAATGCTGGCAACCCCATCCTTAATTTCGAGTAAGATTGTATTGTAAATCTTTTCCATGCTTTTTTACATTCTGAAGACACCAAATTTTTGTTCCGGGAAAGGATGATTTAATGATGCAGCAATTCCCATGGCCAGCATTTTCCGGGTATCGGCGGGGTCGATAATACCGTCATCCCATAGCCGTGCAGTGCTGTAATAAGCTGACCCTTCGCGTTCATACTTTTCAAGAATAGGTTTCTTCAGGGCATCAATCTCTTCCTGTGTCATCTCTATTCCTTTGGCTTTGAGTTGGTCTTGTTTTACGGTGGCCAGCACATTGGCTGCCTGTTCGCCTCCCATCACCGAAATTTTTGCGTTTGGCCACATAAAAAGTAATCGCGGACTATAGGCGCGTCCGGCCATGCCATAGTTTCCTGCACCGAATGAGCCTCCGAAAATAACCGTGAATTTGGGAACATTGGCATTTGACACAGCATGTACCATTTTAGCACCGTCTTTGGCTATGCCACCCCGCTCAAAGTCTTTGCCTACCATGAAGCCAGTAATGTTTTGCAAAAAAACCAATGGAATTTTACGCGAAGTACAAAGTTCAATAAAGTGAGTGGCCTTAAGTGCTGATTCAGAGAATAACACGCCATAATTGGCAATTATTCCCACCGGAAACCCCATGATGTGCGCAAATCCTGTGACTAAGGTTGTGGCATAGCGTGCCTTAAACTCCTGAAAGCGGGAACCATCAACAATGCGGGCAATAATCTCGCGAGGGTCAACCTGTTTGCGCAAATCAAGCGGCGCAATGCCATAGAGTTCTTTGGGGTCGTAAAGAGGCTCTTCCGGTTCGATGAGGTCAAGCAGCTGAGTCTTTTTTGGCGTAAGGTTTTCAAAAATATTCCTGCAAATTTGTATGGCATGTGTGTCGTTTTCGGCAAAATGATCAGCAACTCCTGAAATGCCCGTATGAACATCTGCACCACCCAGCTCTTCTGCTGTTACTTCTTCGCCGGTAGCCGCTTTTACAAGGGGCGGGCCACCAAGAAAAATTGTGCCTTGGTTTTTTACAATGATGGTCTCATCACTCATAGCTGGTACATAGGCGCCACCTGCCGTGCAACTTCCCATCACGATGGCCACTTGCGCCAGCCCCATGGCTGACATTCTGGCCTGATTGTAGAAAAATCGTCCAAAATGCTCTTTGTCCGGGAAAACCGTATCCTGTTCTGGTAAAAAAGCTCCGCCCGAATCCACCATATAAACGCAGGGCAGACCATTTTCCATGGCAATTTCCTGAGCTCTTAAATGTTTTTTGATGGTGTATTGCATATAAGTACCACCTTTAACGGTAGCATCATTGGCAATTACTATGGTTTCGCGTCCATGAATTACACCAATACCTGTAACAATTCCTGCAGAAGGGAAGCCGTTTTCGTACAAATCGTAAGCTGCCAATGGCGAGAGCTCCAAAAAAGGTGTGTTTTTGTCGATCAAAAGATCAATACGCTCCCGTGCAAGTAATTTATTGCGTGATTTGTGTTTTGCTACAGTTTCAGGACTACCACCCGAAATACTTTTTTTCAGACGTTCCTGATAGGTTTTCATTACAGCTTCAAAAGCCTTCATATTTTCCTGAAAGCTTGCTGAACTGGTATCAATTTTTGATTGGATAGTATACAAAATGGTCGTTTTAATTATGTTGCTGAATAATATTGACTTCCGAAATCATGGAAGTTATACAGTAAAGGGTAAAAGTAAAAAAAATGTAGTAATGACCAGATAAATATATCCTTTGGATTTAAATTGAAATAGAATTTTGTGGGAATATATTTGCCGGTATTATCAATATGATGGATTTTTGCACAGATTGAAAAATCTGCATACTTTAGCCTCAACAAAGAACGTAATGCTAACTAACCCAATTAAATTGCAATGAATTTCCCCAAAAAAGTTACGCTAGGAGATATTACAGTTCGTGATGGTTTTCAGCACGAGGAAAAGTTTATTCCAACCGAGGCCAAATTGTGGCTTACTGAGGAGTTGATCCTTTCTGGCTTCAAGCACCTTGAAATAACAAATTTTGGTAATCCCAGGGGGATGCCTCAGTTTAAGGATGCCGATGAGCTATTTAAAATGATACGTGCTAGCAAGCGGATTAAGCATTTGCTTCCTGAAGTAAAACTTACCGCAGTCACCATTCGCGAAAAGGCTGTAGAGCGTGCTATTGAAGCGCGGAAAGAAGGCTATGGACCTGACAGAATTTTACTGATGGTGAGCACAAGTGAGTCGCACCAGAAAAAGAACTCCGGCCTCACTATTGAGGAGTATTTTAAAATGGCCGAAAAGTACATTCCATTAGCTCTTGATGCTGGTATGAAAGTAAATGGAACTGTTAGTACTATCTGGGGTTGCCCGATTGAAGGGCCTACTGAAATGAGCAAAGCTGTTGAATTTGCACAGCGCTGGTTTGAGGTGGGAGCCACGGATATTGAACACGCAGATCATGATGGTTCGGCATCACCTGACAGAATCTATCGCTATTTTTCGATGTTGATGGATAAATTTCAGGATCCTGCCAAGCACATTGTTCACTTGCATACTACACGTGGTTGGGGACTGGCCAATGTGCTGGCTGCTTTGCAGGCGGGCATGACAAATTATGAGTCAACGATGGGAGGGATTGGCGGACAGCCGGCAAATTTTGTTGACGGGGTGCCGGTTTCTGGTACTGGTAAATATTACTACAACGAAGCCACTGCTGTTGGGCTTGTCACAACCGAAGATATGGTGGTGATGATGGACGAAATGGGCATTGAAACCAATCTGGATATTGATCGCCTTTTGGAGACCGGGAAAATGGTTGAAAGAATCGTTGGCCGTAAGCTTCGTTCAGAAAGTATTCATCAGGGGCGTATTCCAAAATCACTCTCCGGAAGAAAATAGCAAAAAGCTTAAAAGCTGTTAAAGCTTATGTTAGTCTGCATCAAATTAGTAATTTAGCCGTTCGCTTCAGATAACAATTTGCGACAGGCTAACTAACCCTCATGATACACATTACAGAAACGGCACGTGATGCGATGCAAGGCATCAAAAACTTTATTCCAACAAAAAACAAGCAACAGTATATCAATGCTTTATTAAAGGTTGGCTTTAGTACGCTTGATGTTGGCAGCTTTGTTTCGCCCAAGGTTATTCCACAGATGGCTGATACCCGCGAAGTAATCAAGGGTCTAGAGCTGCCTGATAAGTCGCCTGAGATCATGGCATTGGTTGTCAATAAAAGAGGAACGGAAGATGCACTGAAATGTAAGCGCGTCCAATGTCTTTCGTATCCTTTTTCTATTTCACCAACCTTTCTGAAACGTAACCTGAATGCCACCGAAACGGAAGCCTTGGCTATTGTAAAGGAAATTACCGAACTTGCTTTTCCTAATCAGGTAAGTCTGGTTATTTATCTTTCGATGGCGCTGGGTAATCCTTATGGTGATGACTGGAGCATACAGATGGTAATTGATGGCGCGGCAAAGCTTTTTGAGCTGGGTATTCGCCGGCAGCCTTTGTCTGACATCCTGGGTGAAGCCACACCGGATACCATTTATAAAGTGTATGAAGCATTGATTCCTGCTTTTCCAGAGGTCGATTTTGGTCTTCATCTGCACACACGGCCTTCAGAGAGTTTTGCAAAACTTGAGGCTGCCTGGGAGGCAGGTGTGCGCAGCTTCGAAACGGTTCACAATGGATTGGGAGGATGCCCAACCGCTGCTGACGAAATGGTTGGCAATCTGAGTACAGAAGATTTGCTGCATTTTTGCGACAGGAAAAAGATTACTACAAACCTCGACAGGGAAGCACTCAACAGGGTGGTGCTGATGCAACATTTAGATTGAAATCCGTGTGAAATAACCCCTTATTAATTTGCAATCTTAAAAGCAAAAATGAAAATCCTGCTCCTTGTTATTGGAAAAACCGACCAAGCTTTTCTGGACGAAGGCATGCGGATTTACTTTAATCGTATTGAACGCTACATTCCTTTTGAGTTTAAGGTAATTCCCGACTTAAAAAACCGAAAACGCTTGTCGGAAGCAGAACAAAAAGAGGCGGAAGCTAAAATGATTGAATCCCAGCTGCAGGCAGGCGATGTGCTCGTTTTGTTGGATGAGAACGGTAAAAACTACCATTCACGGGGCTTTGCAGCTTTTCTGGAACAGCAAATGCTGCAATCTGTAAAGCGTCTGGTTTTTGTTATTGGTGGTCCTTATGGATTTACGCCATCCTTAAAACAAAAAGCTCAATACCTGATTTCACTATCCCCTATGACGTTTTCACATCAATTGATCAGGCTGGTATTTGCAGAGCAGTTGTATCGTGCCTTTTCTATCATAAAAGGAGAACCTTATCATCACGATTAGTTGTTTGTTTACCAGCTGTATAATGAGTCATGTTGATGCTGTTATGTCGGTCAGATGATGTAAATAGGGATAATAATTGAATAATGAGATCAGACAAGCCAAACAGCTAAATGCTTACCTTTGCTACAGGCTATGACACAAAGCAGATTCGGAAAGTTTCGGGAATATTTTGTTCCGGCATTGGTGCTGCTTGTGCTGTCTTTAATTTTTTTTAGTAGCACTCAAACCCAATTCCCTGCACATATTCACGCCTGGACGCAAAGCGATCGCTATGCAATAGCTGTGGGATTTATGGAGAATGGCTACGACTTTTTTCATCCTTCCACGCTCAACCTTAAGCCTCGCTACGAAGCCGCTATTCCAGTTACTGATCCACAGGGTATTACCAGTGTTGATTTTCCTGTTATTGAATACATTGCCGCTTTGCTTATGGGCGTTTACGGGCAACCTGCTCCCTGGATTTTTCGTTCATTGATGCTTTTGATTAGTTTGGGAGGTTTGATTTTTTGGTTTCGGTTTATGCGTGAAGTTGGTGTAAGCTATTGGCTTTCATTATTTGGCTTGTTGCTGGCTTTCTCGGCTCCTGTTTACACTTATTACCTTAATGGTTTTATTCCAAGTACGAGTGCCATCGCCATGAGTATGACAGCACTTTATTTTTTTGTGCGTTTCTTGCAACATGAAAAGAAGACTTCAATCATTGTGGCTTTGATTTTTCTAACGCTGGCAGCACTTATACGCAAACCTTTTTTGATGGGAGTGTTGGCCATGGCAGCTGCTTTTGTAGTTGTTTATTGGAGGGAAAAATCAAAACTTGAATACGTTTTAGCAGGCTTTTTAGCAGTATTTACGATCGTTGGTTTTTACCATATTTACAATAAATATCTCAGTTTTACTTATGGCTCTCTTTTTATAAGTAAGCTGATGCCTGCCAGATCTTTTGAAGAGGCTATTCAACTGATACAATTGACCTGGGATAACTGGAAATTCTCCTATTTTTCATTACCCGGATGGATAGGGATTGGGCTTGCATTTTTAATGGTTCTTTTAAAAAGTCCCTCAGACAAAAAGTTGAAGCTTTTAAAAACATTCGGAATACTAAGCCTTTTTGCTGCCTTGCTTTATTTGATTGTAATGGCAAGGCAGTTTCCGGCACATGATTATTATTTTCTGGATAGCTTTTTTCTTCCACTGCTTGTATTCCTTACATTGGGCTTATTTTTTCTTTCAGGAATCGAAAAAACCAGGCAATGGCTCGTAATCTTAACCGTTATTGTGTTGAATGGCTGGATGCTCAGACAAAGCTATGCCATACAAAGGGAACGAAATACTTATAAAAGCTGGGACAGGACTGAGATTACGCGAAGAAGTTTTGAAGGTAGCGGAAAGCTTTTGCACGAAGCAGGTGTTCCCCCCGAAGCCCGAATACTGGTGCTTGATGCCTACACAACGAATATTCCTTTGTTAATGCTGGATCGTAAAGGATATACAGTAATCAACACCAGTAGGGAAAACCTGGAAAAAGCATTGCATTGGGATTACGATTTTATTGCGATTCAGAACAGGTTCCTGGCCAGCGATGTTTTACGCAATTATCCTGAAATTGCCCGTAAAATGAATCCCATAGCCAATAATGGTCGCATTGGAATTTATAAGAAAGCATTTACTGACACACTTTTGACGTATAAGCAATTGGTAATGGTGGAGATTCAGAATACCCTGATCCAACATAAGCTTAATGATTTAATCTTGAAGAAGGACAGTACCACTGATTGTCTGGAATTTCAAGATGCTTTCCTTCCTTTGGCAGATACAATGTTTAGTGTTTTAGAAGATGAACTGGTAGTTTATTTTGATGCCCGAATTAGCTCTGCAAACCTTCCCAAAAAACTTTTTTTGGTGATGGATGTCAGTTCAAAAGATGGATTTAAGCATTACGAAAGCTTTAACCTTAAGCCTTTTTTTGAGGCAGATAGCACCTTTGCAAGACCTGCCCTCATGATGCAGATACCATCAGAAGACAGGCAGGAAATAAAACTTAAGCTTTATCTCTGGAATGCCGAAGAGCAGTATCTTTGTATTGAAAATATTGACTTTAAATTAGTAACATACAGAAACAAATTTTCTCAATACCTGAATGATTATGAAGAATATTGATCAATTCAATCTGAAAGACAAAAAAGTGTTGGTACGTGTAGATTTCAACGTACCCCTGGATGAAAACTTTAAGATTACCGATGACACCCGTATTCGTGCGGCAATGCCAACAGCTGAAAAGATTTTGTCAGCTGGTGGTTCCGTAATCTTTATGTCGCATCTTGGAAGGCCAAAAGAAGGGCCGGAGGATCGTTTTTCCTTGCGACACCTTATTCCCAATCTGGAAAAAAAGCTGGATCGTAAGGTACAATTTGCGAATGATTGCATTGGTGAACAAGCAACAGAGAAAGCCGCGGCTTTGAAGCCGGGCGAAGTTTTGTTGCTCGAAAATTTACGTTTTTATAAGGAAGAGACGAAGGGCGATGAAAACTTTGCCAAAAAGTTGGCTTTACTGGCAGATGTATATGTAAATGATGCATTTGGAACAGCCCATCGTGCGCATGCTTCAACAGCTGTTATTGCACAGTATTTTCCGGGTTCCAGCCTGTTTGGATATCTGATGCAGGACGAAGTATCAAACCTGGAAAAAGTAACCAAACATCCCGAAAGGCCATTTACTGCTGTCTTGGGAGGCGCAAAAGTTTCCGGTAAAATTGAGATTATCAATAACCTGCTTGATAAAGTGGATAATCTCATTATCGGTGGGGGTATGATGTTTACCTTCATCAAGGCAATGGGTGGAAAAGTTGGTAATTCGCTGATAGAAGAAGATTTGCTCGAAACAGCAAAGAAAGCCATTGAAAAGGCTAATGCCAATGGGGTAAAACTGCTTATCCCAACGGATACTGTGATTGCTGACAAATTTGATAATGATGCCACAAAAAAAACATGTTCTGCGGATGAAATTCCTGATGGCTGGATGGGCTTGGATATCGGACCTGAAACTATTGAGGCTTTTACACAGGTGGTGCTTTCGTCAAAAACAATTTTATGGAATGGCCCAATGGGAGTGTTTGAGTTCTCAAATTTTGCTACAGGTACCAGCAGTATTGCGCATGCTATTGCAAAGGCCACAGCAGCAGGGTGCTACTCTCTGGTTGGCGGAGGCGATTCAGTTGCAGCTGTTAACAAATATGATTTGGCCGACAAAGTAAGCTATGTTTCAACAGGTGGAGGTGCCATGCTCGAATATATCGAAGGAAAGGAACTTCCCGGGGTGAAAGCCGTTTTGGAAGGTTAGTCAAACGAATAGCTTAATGAGCAATGAAATAGGGAAAATTTCTTTTTATAAAATTGCATTTGCTTTCAGAGCATTGGAGAATCGCAACTTTAGGTTGTATTTCTTTGGTGCTCTGTTTTCTTTGTTAGGAACCTGGATACAAAACCTTGCGATTGGTTGGTTAGTTTATAAGTTAACCGATTCGGCATTTTATCTTGGGTTGGTTGGGTTTGCCAGTCAAATACCTGCACTTATTCTTACACCTATAGCCGGTGTTTATGCTGACAGGGTAAACAGACTCAAAGTTTTAATTGCAACACAAAGCTTACCAATGCTATTGGCATTTCTGTTGGCAATACTTACATTCTCAGGCCATATATCGGTAACGGCATTGATCGTTATTGTTGCCCTCAATGGTACAGCTATTGCATTTGATACGCCTTTTCGTCACGCCTTTTTACTTGAAATGTTGGGTGATAAAAAACTAATTCCCAATGCAGTAGCCTTAAATTCCATGCTTTTTAATACGGCTCGTTTTATTGGCCCAAGTATTGGAGGTGTACTCATTGCTATGTTTGGCGAAGCCGTTTGCTTCCTTTTGAATGGGATCAGTTTTAGTGGTGTGATAATTGCCTTGCTGTTTATGAAACTTCCTGGATTTGTGAAACCTACTTCAAAAAAGTCTGTTTTAAAAGAACTTCGGGAAGGCTTGCAGTATGCATGGCAAATGTTACCTATTCGCTATATGATCAGCCTGGCTATGGTTATAAGCTTTTTTGGACTTCCTTTTCAATCCTTTTTTCCAGTATATGCAGCAGATATTTTGAATGGCAACTCTCAACTGCTTGGTTTACTTGTTGGAGCACTTGGTGCAGGGGCCTTGTCAGGGGGTCTGTTTCTGGCAGCATGTAACAATCTTAACCACTTGCCAATGATGATTCGAAATGCAGCCCTGGTTTTTAGCCTTGCTTTGATGGCATTCAGTTTCTCCAGACATAGCTGGTTATCGCTCATTTTATTGTTTATTGCAGGTTTTGGAATGATTATCAGTTTTGTATCTACTAATTCCCTCTTGCAAACAATAGTTGCCGAGGACAGAAGAGGAAGGGTACTGGCACTTTACAGCATGTCGTTTTTAGGCTTTACACCAGTTGGAAGCTTATTGCTGGGTACAATAGCTGAATACATTACAGTGCCATACACAACACTGATAGCTGGTTTAATATGTTTATTGTTTACAGGTTTTTATGCTGCTAAGGCAAAATTTATAAAGCAACAAGTTGCTAACGCTAATTGATTAGACTTCATTACAGATATTTAGCCGTATTCTGATAAACCTCTAATGTTTCGTTTAACAAATTGATGTTTTTCCCTATCATTTCCTTATTTTTACGGCAAAAATTATCCAAATGAAGAAATTATTGTTTTTATTGGCAGTGTTGTTGCTGCCTTTCCACTCCTTGTTTGCAGGCGAGGGCATGTGGATACCTATGTTGCTTAAGCAGCTCAACGAGAAAGAAATGAAGGCCATGGGCATGCGCATCAGTGCCGAAGACATTTATTCGATTAATAATACCAGTTTGAAGGATGCTATTGTGCTGTTTGGAAGAGGTTGTACAGGCGAAATTGTAAGCGATCAGGGCCTGTTGCTTACCAATCATCATTGTGGCTACCGTCAGATTCAGCAGCACAGCAGCCTCGAAAATGATTACCTCACAAATGGTTTTTGGGCGATGAACAAGGAAGAGGAGCTCCCTAATCCAGGCCTTACAGTTACCATGATGAAAAAAATGGAGGAGGTAACCCAGCAGGTGCTCGAAGGTGTGAATGAAGAAATGACCATGGATGAGCGCAATAAGAAAATAAAAGAAAATTCGGATGCCCTGATCAAGAAAGCTGAAGAAGAATCGGGATATGATGTAACAATTAAGGATTTCTTTATCGACAATCAGTATTATATGATTTATAATGAAATCTTTAAAGATATTCGTTTGGTTGGCGCTCCCCCTTCAAATATTGGAAAATTTGGAGGTGATACTGATAACTGGATGTGGCCCCGTCATACCGGCGATTTCTCTGTTTTTAGGATTTATGTCGACAAGGAAGGTAATCCGGCCGAATACAGCCCTGATAATGTACCTTATACACCCCAAACTCATTTGCCTATCTCACTGAAAGGAATTGAGGAAAAGGATTTTACTTTTGTATTTGGCTATCCTGCACGCACCAGCGAATACCTGCCATCTTATGCAATAAACCTGATTACGGAAGTTACAAACCCACCAAAAATTAAACTGCGTGAAACCCGCCTGGATATTTTTAGTAAATACGCCAACAACGATCCTAAAGTACGCATTCAATATGCAGCCAAGCATGCTGGGGTGGCGAACTATTGGAAAAAAATGATTGGCGAAAGCAAAGGAATTCGTCGTTTGAAGGGTATTGAACGCAAGCAGGCTTTTGAAGAAAAATTTATGGGCTGGGCAGCTATTTCAAAAGGTAATTTCAGTGGCATAATTCCAGCTTTTGAAAAAGCATACGAAAGAATGGAACCTTATCAATTGGCTTCTGATTATGTGCGTGAGGCTGGCCTGGGTATCGAACTTATTAGCTTTTCAGCGCGATTCAGGGGTTTGAGTGAAGTAAGCAAGGAAACTCCTGAGGAGAAATTGCAATCGCTTGTGAAAGCTGCCACAGCGCAATCCAATTCTTTTTTCAAGGATTATTATCAGCCTATTGACAGGGAAGTAGCAGTGGCACTGTTGAACCTTTATCGCGAGAATCAACCCACCGATTTTCGTCCGGACGTGCTTAATCTGATTGATGAAAAATACAAAGGGGATACAGAAGCTTATGTGGATATGTTATTTGATAAATCAATTTTTGATGATGAAACGGCTGTGAATGATTTGTTACGCAATTTTGATCATCGTTCTGCAAAAAAGATTTTAAAAGACCCGGCTTTTGAGGCATTTATGAGTATGCGTTCTTTTTACGAACAAGAAGTTTTGCCGCAATTAAGGCAATTGACAGCGCAAACAGATAGTTTACAACGCATCTATATGAAAGCCCAAATGCTGATGCAACCCGAGAAGCGTTTTTATCCTGATGCCAACTTTAGTTTAAGGGTTACTTATGGCTTAGTAGAAGGCTATCATCCTGCTGATGCAGTTTATTATGACTATTTTACTACTTTGGAAGGTATTATGGAAAAAGAAGATCCTAATATTTACGACTATGTGGTAGAAGAAAAGCTGAAAACATTACATGCCACAAAGGACTATGGCCCTTATGGCGATGCAGACGGGCATATGCAGGTCGCTTTTGTGGCATCAAATCACACAACAGGAGGCAATTCGGGCAGTCCTGTCCTGAATGCTGACGGACATATGATCGGGATCAATTTTGATCGCTGTTGGGAAGGCACGATGAGCGATCTGATGTACGACCCTGAAATGGGAAGAAACATTGCTGTTGATATCCGTTATGTGTTGTTTATTATGGATAAGTTTGCCGGAGCAGGGCATCTCGTAGATGAAATGACGATTATTCAATAAAAAATATCCAACTATATCAATGAGCAGCTATTCAATCGAATGGCTGCTTTTTTGGTTTATTGATGTGCAACTAATTTCATTTACACTTGTTACTTTATAGATTTATCAAGAATTGTGAGCTATCTCAATGATACCCTTTGGCAACCTAACACTGATTTAAGATGAATGCAAAGCATACTTTAAATATTCCTGAAAGTCCCCTGCCCCGGCTGGTAATCATTGGAGGTGGTTTTGCAGGAATCGCACTGGTGAAAGCCTTGAATAAAAATGATTTTCAGATTGTGGTGATTGATCAAAACAACTATCATACTTTTCAACCACTTTTATATCAGGTGGCTACCGGTGGATTAGAACCTGACGCTATTGCTTATCCACTGCGGAAATATGTAAAGCGTTTTGGTAACTTATTTTTCAGACTTGCTGAAGTTAAGCAACTTGAGCCAGATAGCAAACAACTGCTCACTACACAGGGCGTTTTGAACTATGACTATTTGATTATTGCCACAGGTGCACAAACCAATTATTTTGGGAATGACAACCTGGAGCGCTATACTATGGGGATGAAAACAATTCCAGAGGCACTTAACCTTAGAAGCCTGATCCTTCAAAATCTTGAAAAGGCAATTGTTACCAAAGATCCACTAAAGCGCCAGGCATTAATGAATTTTGTGATTGTTGGTGGTGGTCCAACTGGTGTGGAGTTGGCAGGAGCATTGGCAGAACTCAAACGTTTTGTTTTTAAAGAGGAATACCATGACCTGAAAATGGATGATATGCAGGTTTTTTTAATTGAAGGATCGGAAAGATTATTGGGAGGCATGTCTGAAAAATCCTCTAAAAATACCTTGGATTTTTTAAAGAAATTGGGCGTTCAGGTTTTTTTGAATTGCAGGATCAACGATTATGACGGGAATAAAGTTGTCATTGAAAATTCTTCTTCCATTGCATCCGAAAATGTGATATGGGCAGCAGGGGTAAAGGCGACCTCCATTGGTGGTATGGAAAATGCTTCCACTGGTCAGGCCAACCGCTTGATAACAGATGCCTTTAGTCGTGTGAAAGGCTTTGACAATTGTTTTGCTATTGGCGATGTTGCCTTAATGGAAGGAGATCCTCACTACCCTGACGGACATCCACAGGTAGCTCCTGTTGCCATACAACAAGCAGAACTTTTAGCAAAAAATCTGAGCAGATTGGTTAATAGTAAAACCTTGCAGTCGTTTAAATACAGGGATAAAGGGAGTATGGCAACAATAGGACGAAACAAAGCAGTGGTAGATATTGCCGGATTGTTTTTTAGTGGTTCTTTTGCCTGGTTTGTATGGCTTTTTGTACATTTGATGGCGATCGTAGGCTTTAAAAACCGTGTGGCAACGCTGCTTCAATGGTTTTCTAATTACATTAATTTTAATAGCGCATTAAGGCTGATTATCAGACCATATCAACCAAAGAAATAAGCAATGGCTAAGACTAAAACCGTTTTTTTCTGTAAAAACTGTGGCAATGAATCACCCAAATGGATTGGTAAATGCCCTGGTTGTGGCGAATGGAATACTTATGTAGAAGAAACCGTGGTAACAGGTAAAAAAGGACAGCAGGTTCCTGGTAATATTTTACTGCCGGGTTCAGCAAAGCCATTGCCTGTGCAGGAGATCAGCAGCGCAAAGGTAGCCCTCATGGATATGGGTTATGTGGAATTGAACAGAGTGCTGGGCGGTGGATTAGTGCCCGGTTCTTTGATTTTGATTGGTGGTGAGCCGGGCATCGGAAAATCGACTCTTATGCTTCAGGTTGCTTTAAAGCTAAAGGACTATAAAGTTTTATATATCAGTGGAGAAGAAAGTCAGCAACAACTTAAAATGCGTGCTGATAGAATTGGAATTGAGAGTGAACAATGCCTTATTCTCACAGAAACAGATACGCGCGAAATTGCGCGTCATATACAAGCAGTTAAACCTGATATGGTGGTGGTTGATTCTATTCAAACGCTTCAGTCGCCTGCATTGGAGGCTACTGCAGGCAGTATTTCCCAGATCAGGGAATCGGCAGCCGAAATGAACAAGCTGGCTAAAAGTTTGCAACTTCCTATTGTACTCATTGGTCATATTACCAAGGATGGCAGTATTGCCGGTCCGAAGATTTTGGAGCATATGGTGGATACCGTTATTCAGTTTGAAGGTGATCGTCATTATGGCTTTAGAATTTTGCGTGCCATCAAAAACCGTTTTGGTTCAGCTGCCGAACTGGGTATTTTTGAAATGCATGCTAATGGTTTGCGCGAAGTAACCAATCCGAGCGAAATTTTACTTTCGCAGCGGGAAGAAGCTGTTAGTGGAGTGGCAATTTCGGCAATGGTTGAAGGTTTGCGCCCTATGCTCATCGAAACACAAGCCCTTGTTAGTACGGCTGCATACGGCACTCCACAGCGTTCCGGCACAGGCTTTGACATGCGCAGGCTCAATATGCTGCTGGCTGTGCTCGAAAAACGTGCCGGTTTCAGGCTGGCTGCCAAAGACGTGTTTTTGAATATCGCCGGTGGTATACGCGTGGACGATCCGGCCATTGACCTCTCGGTGATTGCCAGTATTTTATCTTCAAGCGAAGATATCCCGATTGATTCAAAGGATTGTTTTGCGGCAGAAGTAGGTCTTTCAGGCGAAATCAGGGCAGTGAACCGTATTGAAGCACGCATCGCAGAAGCTGACAAATTAGGCTTTGAACGTATTTTTATCTCTAAATACAACAAAAAGGGGCTTGATACAGGGAAGTTTAAAATTGAAATTGTTGCTGTAGCTTCTGTTAATCAGTTGTTTGAGGCATTGTTCGGGTGAGTTTCTTATCTGTTTTCTAACCTATATTTGCCAGTAAAAACTGTTAATTTGTGTACCATGGTAGATGAATTTATAGTATTTGAAAGCGAGAATAAGTTAAAATGAATGAAATCAGGAACCCGAAGCAACCACTTTCAATCCCACGATACTGATAATTAAGGTACTGATGAAAAACAACCGCCAAAAGTTTATCGGTTCTTGAAAGAAAACAACTCCGATTAAAACTGTTCCTACAGCTCCAATACCAGTCCATACACCATAAGCTGTGCCCATTGGGATGTGATGGGTGGCCTTGTAGAGTAACCACATACTCAGGCTCAGGCTGATCAAAAAAGCCGCAAACCAACAATAAGATGCAGGTGCATCAGCGGTGCGCGCTTTCGAAAGTGATGCCGCAAAAGCTACCTCAAAAAGTCCGGCAATGATTAAGATGATCCAGGGCATGATAGATAAAAAATAATTTATTTTTGTCCAAAACAATTTCCAATGAAACAGACTTCAAAATTAACCATTTGGCTCGTACCGCTGGCATTTGCTATTTACATACTGATTAACCGACGCTATTTTGCAAGGCTTTATCGTTTTTTTAGTGAATTTGTTGAACCTATTTCAGCTTATTTTGGGGCTTACGTTTTAATTGGACTTCCCATCTTTATTACACTTGCAATTGTGTTCAGACAGCAGTCGTTTGAAGCGATGGGTTTGAAGCGATCTTTTCCCAAAGGTTTTGCAATGGCATTGTTATTTACTTTACCCATGTTTGTAGGCTATGCCATCGTGTTTGATTTTAACTACGACTTAAGTTGGCGGCAGATTATGTTTGGAGCTGTTTTTGCCGGGTTTTTCGAAGAATTGTATTACAGGGCCTTCTTCTTTGGGCTTTTGTTTCGGTATACAAGATTGGGTTTTATACCTTCCATTTTGTTTGGTGCTCTGATTTTCGGGTCGTTTCATTTATATCAAAGTAACGACTTTGGTGAGATGGCAGGCATTTTTCTTGCAACTTTTATGGGAGCAGGGTTTTTTGCCTGGCTGTATGTTGAGTGGAAGTACAATTTATGGTTTATTTTTCTTTTACATACTCTGATGAATTTGAGCTGGATGCTATTTGAAGCGGGTGATAATGCTTTGGGTGGTGTTTGGTCAAATGTATTTCGGGTGATGACGATTGCTTTATCAATAATTATTACCCTACAACTAAAACGCAAAAGTCAGGAAAAGCTAATGGTTAATCGCACTAATTTATGGATAAAATCCAGTGTCTGAAAATGTAAGCTTCGTATAAGCTGTTTTATTCAGAAAGGGGAAGTGTAAAATAAAATACTGATCCTGATCCTTCTTTACTTTCTACCCAAAGTTCCCCGCCTTGTTTCTCGGTAAGGGCTTTGCAAAGGATTAATCCAAGTCCGGTACTTTCTTCACCCTCTGTACCGGGACGAGACACTTTTTCGCTGATATTAAAGAGTTTTTTCTGCGTTTCGTCCGACATTCCTATGCCATTATCTGTTACTGCCACCTGAAGCATATCTTCCTTTGTTTTGACAGCATCAATTTTGACAAACCCTTCTCTTGACGTAAATTTAATTGCATTTGAAAGCAGGTTTCTAACAACCATCTGTGTCATTTGCTCATCAGCAAGCAGCTGAATTTTCGCATCAATGTTATTAATCAGATTTATTTTTTTCTTATTTGCGTTGGTTTTCTTTAGCTCTATGACATCGTCTACCAGGTTTTTCAAATTAAAGCTATGTTTTTCAATTACCAAGCTATCCAGTTGTACCTGAGACCATTTTAGAAGATTTTCGAGCAGTTTATTCACTTTGTCAGCGGTGCTGTCCAATGTTACAATAAAATCTTCCAGGTCATCTTCTGACATGCTTTTCCATGAATGACGCAACAGGCTGGTCATGCCTACAAAGCCTGAAAAGGGATTCCTCAGGTCATGAGCCAAAATTGAAAAGAACCGGTTTTTTTGTGCGTTGAGCTCCTTGAGATCATTGGCCTGAACAGCTAGTTGCTGATTAGAATTTTCTATTTTTTTATTCAGCAACTGGAGTGTTCTGTTTTGTTCTTCCAGTTTGAATTGCGCTTGTTTGAGTGCCAGATGGTTTTGAATGCGTACCAGTACTTCTTCACTTCTGAATGGTTTGCTGATGAAATCAACAGCTCCCAGGCTGAAACCTTTTACTACATCTGTTACTTCATTTTTTGCGGTTAAAAATATTAAAGGGATTTCTGAGAAACGTTCCTGCGATTTAATAATTTGGCATACTTCAAAACCGTCCATTTCGGGCATCATGATATCAAGAAGGATCAAATCGGGTAGTTTTTGCTCAAGGTACTTTAATGCATTGGGGCCAGAATTGGCAACAACAGGTTTATAACCTTTTGATCTTAGCAATGTTGAGATTAGCTGCAAGTTTAATGTGTTGTCATCAACAATTAGTATTGTAGCCGGAAACCGGGCGTTAGTATTTAGTTCGTTCATCATGATTTTAATTTAGCTTTAAGTTCTACAATCAGCTTCTGAAGCTGTGAAAGTTGATGCTCGTACTGGTCAAAGTTAAATTGCATTGCAGCCTGCTTAAGGCCTTTTAAAATGCTTTCAAGCTGTTTGATATTATATTGTCTGCCAAGCTCATCAAGCTGTGGCATAAAACTATCAAGCAAATCTGTATCAAATGCTGCCTTTAAGGCTTCGAACGGCTGGCTAAGTTGTTCTTCAAAACCCTGAATGAAACCTTTTAGCTGGGTTTGATTTAAATTTTCAAGGTTTAAATCCACATTTTCTTCAACAACTTGAGTGTTTTTAATATGTGGGAGGAATTTACTCAGGCAGAGTAAAAGTTCATTTCTTCCAACGGGCTTGCGCAAATACTCATCAAAAAGTTCATGGATCAGTGGTTCGTCATGTTTCATGCTGGAAGCAGTAAAAGCAACTATTGGAACCGGATCATCTTCGAAGCGCTTTTTAATGCTTCTGGTTGTTTCATAGCCACTTATACCGGGCATTCTGAGGTCCATTAAAATCAGGTCGGGTTTTTGTACCTGAAGCATTTCAAGGCAGTTTTCACCATCAATAGCTTCGATAACGTTTATTTGAGTTTCTGAAAGGAAGCTTTTTATAAGTTCACGGTTATAGGTGATGTCGTCGACAACCATAATATTAGCTTCCTTGAAAATGATGGCCTGATTGTCCCAGCTGAAACCACTTTCGCTTTTTGTTTCTGTATCACTTTCTGCAATGTGTTTTAGGGTAATTGTAAAGCAGCTGCCACTATCCTCTGAGGAAGCCACCTCCAACTGACCACCCATATAATCAACCAGTTTTTTTGTAATGGAAAGTCCTAACCCGATGCCGCCATAGCGTCGTGCCGTATCTGCTTCAACCTGATAAAAAGCATCGAAAATTCTGTCAATGTGACTTTGTGGAATACCAATGCCGGTATCACAAATTTTGATAATAAGGGTATGATGTCCCGGGTTTTCACTTTCCGGAATTGTTTTACCTTCAATTGCAATTGATCCTTGCTGTGTAAATTTAATGGCATTTCCAACAAGATTAAAGAGGATTTGACGAAGTCTGACATCATCTAACACCAATACTTCAGGCATTTCATCAGCACACTTAAAGGAATAAGTCAGGCCTTTTTCCTCTGCTTTGGTTTTAAAAAGCTGTTCCATTTCACTGAAAATGGTTATTAAACGCACTGCTTCCGGGTGAATCACAAGTTGACCTGCTTCTATTTTACTCAGATCCAGAATATCATTGATCAGCGATAAGAGTGTTCTGCCGCTCGAAAGTACAGCTTTGAGATAGCTTTTATACTGTTCTTCTTCAACGGAGTTGAGCATGATTTCGCTAAAGCCGAGAATGGCATTCATAGGAGTTCTGATCTCATGGCTCATATTGGCCAAAAATTCTGATTTTGCTTTATTGGCTTCTTCTGCTTGTTTGCGGGCTTTGAGTAGCTCTGTTTCGTAGCGTTGACGATAAATGGTTCCTGCGATGATTTCACCTGCAAGACGCAACAAATCAATATGTTCTTTATTCCAAAGACGTTCTCTTCTCACACTATCGAATCCAATAAAACCTATTAAGGTTTCTCCATAGAAAATCGGAATAGCCAAAAGTGAGATGATCCCTTGTGGTTCGAGTATTTCTTTTTCAACATGATATTGAGGGTCTATTTCAGCAACTTTCGGAATGTAGACATACTCCTTTAGTTTGAATTTTTCCTGCCAGCGCGGCACTGCTGCAAATGGAATTCCCTGCAGGTTGTCTATTTCGGGGCTGATACCTTCATTGCACCACTCATAAGTGTTGTTTACAGTATCTTCAGTGGCATTATATTCAAAAATATATACCCGATCTACAGCGGCATAAATACCAAGCCGCTCAAGTGTAGTATTGATAGCCTGCTGTATTTTATCAGTTTTAGCCTGAATAAGCAGGGACGAAAATTTAAGGATTAATTCGTGCAACTGATTGAGCGATTGAAGGTTTTGCTCAGTAGCGTTTTGTTGAGGAATAGATTTATTCATGGTTTTCGGCGGATTGGATTATTTGCTGAAGTTGTTCTTTTGAGAATGGTTTAGTAAGGAAATAGCTGCAACCGGCATCTAAGGCTTTTGTTCGATCACTTTCCATAGCATAGGCTGTAATGGCAATAACAACCATTTTAGGGCGAATTTGTTTGATGCGTTTAGTGGCCTCAAATCCATTGAGGCCCGGCAGCTTGATGTCCATTAGCACAAGATTAATGTCCTTGTTTTTGTTGCAAAGTTCAACAGCTTCCAGGCCATCTTTTGTCCAGATGGAACGAGAGCGCTGGGCTGGAGTGAGCACTTTGCTCAGATAGAGGTAATTAACCTCATCGTCTTCAACGATTAGTATAGTACCTTGTTTGTTTTCTGCTGGGTTCTTTCTTTCTTTGGGCAGGATTTCAATGGGTTTAACTTTATTGCCGCATGGGATGTTTAAGTAGAAAGTGCTGCCTTTTTCAGAGGTTGCGTACAAGGATAAATTCCCACCCAGCAAATTAGTCATTTCGCGGGCAATCGAAAGGCCAAGTCCGCTGCCTTCATAGCCACGGTTTTCTGAATTATCAGCCTGGCTGAAATACTCAAACACTTTTTCACGGTATTTTTCCGGTATGCCCGACCCACTGTCTTCAATAAGGAAATTTAGATTGGCATCAATGGCCATGCAGTTTAGTTTTACAAAGCCTTTTTCGGTATATTTTATGGCATTACCGATCAGTTCTAAAAGAATTTTGAGCACCATGCCACGGTCAGTAAGACAGCTTTTTTGCCGACAATCAGTTTGCAGATTTACTTCAAAAGTAAGCCCTTTTTCATGGCATTCAGACTCAAAGGTTTCTTTAATTTCATTGAGTAAATCTGACAGCAGGAAATGATCAGGGTATATCTGTTTATTTCCGGATACAAGTAAAGATACTTCCATGATATCGCTGACGGTTTTTATCAGCCTGTTGCTGCTTTTGCGAAGGACGTGGAGGTATTCCTGCTTTTCGTCGTGTGGAATATCCTGATCTACCAATAGTTCGGCAAAGCCAACAATACCATTAAGCGGTGTTCTGATTTCATGTGAAATATTATTGATAAAGGCTGTTTTCAGACGGTTGCTTTCTTCCGCTTGTTCTTTGGCTTTGATAAGTTCGTTGCGTATTTTCCTTTGTTCGGTGATGTCTTCCTTAATAGCAAGAAAATGAGTTATTTTATCTTGTGAATCAAAAACCGGAGAAATATTTGCTGCTTCCCAGATAAAACTGCCATCTTTTCTTTTTGTTTTAAAAGTTCCCCGCCATGAATCTCCGCTTTTGATGGTTTGCCAGAGTTTTTTATATATATCTGGTGAAGTATGTCCTGACTTTAAAATCCTGGGGTTTTGTCCTTTAACTTCATCAAAACTGTAGCCCGTAGTAGTGCAAAAAGCCGGATTAACATACTCAATATTACCTGAAATATCTGTGATAATAACTGAAGCAGGGCTTTGTTCAATCGCTCTGGAAAGTTTTAGAAGTTCAATTTCGGCTGTTTTTCGTTGATGAATATTCCGTGAAGTAAACAATCCAAAAACCTGTCCATTTTCGTCAAAGTAGCGCTTACCGGTTGATTCAATCCAGATGTAGCCATGTTTTGGATGGCGGTAGCGATAATTAACGGTATATTCTTTATTGGTCTGTCTTCCCAGTCTCACGGTTCTTTTCACATGATCCAGATCATCGGGATGGATGTGTTCAAAAATGCTTCTTCCCATCACCTCCTCTCCACGACCAGTAATACGCTGATGCGACGGAGAAATATAACTATAGTTTCCTATGTGATCTGTTAATACTACAGCATCAGCAATATTGTCGGTAATGAAAGTATTTTTTGCTTCAACGCTCCTAAGTTTTTTGTTCACTGCGGCTTTAACATGCAGGTTTGTAAGAAGCTCTGCAAATAGTTTTAAGATAGTGGATTCCTGTTTGGTCCAATTTCTTTCAGTTTTTACAGCATCCAACCCGATATAACCCAAACACTCATTTTCATATAACATGGGTAGTGTTATGAGAGATTTTATTCCCTGAGGTTCTAGTATTTTAAAGAGATTGCTGTCCTGATCAAGTTTTTCTACGCTGGAAATATCAATTATTTCGCCATTTTTGTGTAATTTCACCCATTCCGGGAGCAGGTCGTTGGGGAGGTTTTTCAGGTTATCAATTTCGGGAGAAATGCCTTCTGAACACCACTCATAAGTGTTTGTCATGGTTTGCACACTCCAATCGTAGCTAAAAACGTACACCCGATCTACCTGGGTAAACTCACCAATTTCCTTCAATGCTTCATTAATGGCCTGGTCTACTTTTTCGGTTTCAATATTGATAAACCTATTTGATAGTTTTGTAAGAAGTGCTTGTAGTTGAGAAAGATATCTTAATTGTTGGTTAAGAAGTGTATTAGAAGTTATATCTCTTACAATTGAAAGCAAGCGCTTATCGTCAATCGGGCTAAGTCGGGCCTCAAAATAATTTGTTTGATCGCCAATAGTTAGCTGATACTCGATTGTAACGATTTTTTGTTCTGTAAGGCAGGTTTCATAGGCATCCAGGTGCCTTTTTGTTTCCTGTGGGTTTAATAATTCTGCAATATTAGAGCCAATTACTTTATCGGGATCAAGTGCAAATAATTCTGTTGACTGGGCAAAATACTCTAAAAAATTGCCCTGTTTGTCACAAACAAATAGCAAATCAGGAAGAGCAGTAAGCACTGCATTTAATCTGGCAGCCTGTTCATTGATTTGTTTCTCGTATTCCTTTCGTCTTGTAATATCAACTACAGATACCAAACCAGCTGGTTTGCCTTTATAGTTTATCTGAGTGCCGGTAAGCATTACCCAAGGGTGATGTCCGGCTTTATGTATTATCTGAAACTCATAACTGCTTGGTATATCTTCACCCATCTGGCGCTTTTTTCCTCTTTCGCGGATCAATTCCTGGTATTCAGGTGTAACAAGTTCCCAGTACTTCATCTGGAATATTTCATCAGCTGACCTGCCAGTAATTTTTTCGGCTGCAGGATTTACATATACAAAATGATCACCCTGATGGATCATAACAGCAAAGGGAATGGTTTTAGCCAGCATGCGAAACTTTTCCTCACTTTCGCGCAGTGCTTCTTCTACTTCTTTACGGCTGGTAATATCAATTAAGATAGTAATAGTGGCCGGTTCTCCCGAAAACTCAACATTGGTTGTTCTGATTATAGCTACCCGTTCAGGAAGTTTACCAACTGTTATGCGGATTTCATAGTCTTTAGCGGGTTGAGTTGATTTGTCAGCATTAAGTTGACTTATAACCAAGGCTTTATCCTCGGGATGAACAAATTCCAACACATGTCGTCCAAGTAACTCCTTTTTGTCAATGCCAAGAATTTTTAAAATGGCTTGATTGACATATTGGATAACACCATTTTTGTGAATCAAAACCATATCCGGCAGCTCCTCGAGTAGTTTTCTGAACTGGATTTGATTTTGTTCGAGAATTTCTGACTGTTTAACTTTTTCGTCAATGTCATTTACCATGGCAATAAACAGCCTCGAATTATTTTCTGTTTCATCATAAGCTGAAAGCGTGAGCCGCCCCCACACGATCTGTCCGTTTTTTCGGATATAACGTTTTTCTATTTCATAGCTTTTTATTTCATGATTTAGCAGGGTAGTAAACTTTTCAAAATCACTTGATAAATCCTCTGGGTAGGTAACTTCTTCAGCATTTTTTCCGACAAGCTCATCTTTTGAGAAACCCAAAAATTTGCAAAAATAATCGTTGGCAAATCGAATTACCCCCTTTGTATCAACAATCGCAATACCGGCACCGGCATGATCAAACACAGCGCGCAAACGCTCCTGGTTAAGTTGAAGAGCCTTGTATGTTTCTGTTTGGCTGGTTACATCAACACCCACACATTGCATTTCAATAGGTGTTCCATCAGTGTCGGTAAGGGCTTTGAATTCCCAGGAAGAAGAAAAATAACCTCCTTGGGGATCAGGTTTTCTCAGGAGAATTTTTTGTGTTGACGTTGGGTTCAGTAAGCATTTTTCAACCGCTTCCAGGCACTTTTGTCTGTCATTTTTGAAAATGCTATCCATGGCTGATTTACCAAGTATTTGGTTGATGGCGAGGTTAAAACGTTCAAGAAAATATTGATTTGCATAGGTATAATTACCTTTTAAATCTGTACGGATCAGGTAAAATGCACTCGAATTTTCCAGCGAATCTTCCTTTTTGCTTGTATCGCCACCTGGTTTTTGCTCCGCAATAAAAAGATGATTGCCATCTGGCAATAAACCGCTTTGGGGATCATATTTCAGTAATAAACTTTGATCTGAATTTTTTAAATCCAGATGAATCATAATTTGTTTGTCGGTTTGTTGCTTTAAATGTGGTAGTTCTGATATCTTTTCTTTGTCGTCTGGTGAAAGCAAATTAGAAAGTAATATGCCTGTGCTTAAATCAGTTGTGCTGTTTAAAAGGTGCTTTAAGGTGTTATTAATAAAACAGATACTGGAGTCGGATGCTAAAACCAGAACAGCCTCACTAAAAAGGTTTAAATAGCGATAGTTGGTGTTGTCGAAGGTTTTATTTTTCATAGTAGTTGATATTAGTTCATTGATTGGCTTTTTGCTTGAGCGTGATAATAAAACTACTTCCTTTTCCTGCTTGGCTGGTCACACGAATAGTTCCGTGATGTAGCCTGATAAATTCATGCGCAATCAATAAACCCATACCAGTTCCGGGTTCGCCGGCAGTACCACTCTTTGATTTCGCAGTATTCATTTTGAAAAGGGTTTGGATAGTATCTTTGCTCATACCTATTCCCTGGTCAGTAATTGATAGTTCTATTTTGTTCGATTGAATACTGGCTTTGACGATTACCTTTTTTTTAGGCAAGGAAAATTTAATGGCATTTTGACAAATATTTCTGATCACAGATTGGAGCATTCTTTCATCGGCTTCCACAAAGATATCATCAGTAATTTCTGAAATCAATTCAACCTCTTTTAAAGAGGCTTCATTCTGTAATTGCTCAAATACCTTAATAACCACTGTTTTCAGCTGAAGCATTTCAGGTTCGGGTAAAATCAATCCTCTTTCCAGACGATTCCAGTTTAACAACTGGTCGATAAGTGAGTTGAGTCTGTTTGTTGTTTCCAAAAGGCTTTCGAGCATAACTTTTTGCTCATCTAAATTTTCAGGTGGATGGCTTTCGAGCAATAGCTGTGTTAAATTGTTTACTCCTGCGAATGGACTTTTTAAGTCGTGAGACAGCACAGAAAAAAGATGGTCTTTGGCTGCATTTGACTGGCCAAGTTCGTCAATAAGTTTTGTTTTATGAAAAGCCAATGCAAGATGGTTGGCTGCAAACACACCCCATTCCAGTTCGTCGGGCGAAAACTCATGGTGTTTGAGGTATCCTATCAAAATAGCGCCAAGTTTTTCTTTTCCAACAATCATCGGAATGCCCAGCATCGACTGTGTTTTGAAAAGGCTTGTAATTGCTTTGCTTATGTAGGGCGATTCTTGGTTATTATGCACCACCAAAGGCCTTTCCTCTTCCAGCACACTTCTGGTAAGGCTACGCTCACTTGGTGTGCTTTCCAGGCTGGTATAGTAATCATATATTTCGCCGTGAGCTGTTAGCGGAACAGCCATCTGTTGTTTCTCGTCCCAGGCAGTGATAAAACACTCATCAGAATTAAACAGGGTTCGTAAGATTTCGGCCAGTTTGATCCAGTGTTCTCTTGATTCGCTGTTTTGAAGGGCGAGCTGCGACAATTGATTAAGATGTGTCGAACGTGTTTCTTTTTCTGCCAGAAGTTGCTGAATTCGTTTGAGTTCTGTGATGTCAATACCTGACGAAAGCAACCCATCAATTTTGCCGTCTTCCCGGCAAATAAGATTGTTTTTCCATAAAAAATAGCGGCTTTCGCCGTCGGGAAGTACGAGTCTGCTTTCTATTGCACTTTCCGGCACATATTGGGTTTCAAAACATTTGTTCAGATAAGATTTAATTTGATCTGTTTCATCTGTTTTGCCAAGAAAAGAATACAAGTTCTTTCCAATAATTTCAGGCTTTTCATAATTCAGCAACCGGCATCCCGCCTGATTGATCACGCTAATGTTATGATCGGTGGTTATTCCTACAATAACCGAACCAGCAATATCAAGGTATTGCTGTGCTTTGTTTTTTTCCTGAATTATCTGGTTTTCATGATTTTTTCTTTCAGTTATTTCATGTGCAATATTGAGAAGCAGGGTTTTGTTTTCCATGGCAACGCTAAAGGTTCTCATTTCAAGAATGATAGTAGTATCCCTTTTGCGTTTAATAATAAGCTCATAGGGCGTACTTTGTTTTCCCATAGCATGTTGAGCCAATACAGATGCCACTTTGGGTACTTCACTTAGCGGAAGCTGTTGCAGATGAAGAAGATTACTGCCGATATAGAGGTTTTTATTTAGTTTGAAAAGCTTTTCTGCTGCTGAATTTGCATCAATCAGATTGCCTTTGATATCGGTTAGGATATAGGCTTCCGGTGCTTCGTTAAAAAGAATTTTAACACTGTTTAAACTGTCTTTAAGCTTTTTATCCTGTTCTTTTTGCTGGCTGATATCTTGCACATACAGCCAAACCATGCGGTCCCCATTATTCTTAAAAAAGCTTTCGCCGTGTAGTAAGACCGTTACAGTGTGACCCTCTTTATGAAAATATTCTTTTTCGTAGGGGCCAAATTGTCCCGAAATATATAATGCTTCCGTTTGAATGCGATCGAGTTGGTGAAAACGCTTCGGTGTTATGTCAAAATAGGTATATTGTTGTAATTCTGTTTTACTGTATCCCAGTATTTTACTCATCATTGGGTTACAATCAGCAAAACGCTTGCTTTTCGAATCTATCAGTGTGATACCAATGGGTGCATTATGAAAAAGATTCCTTAAAAGTGTTTCAGTTTCATTTTCAGCCAGTTTGTGATTCTTTTTAAACAAGTTGTAATCTGGTCTTTCCTTTTCGCGGGATACGGCTTCCATAATCCTTGGAAAGAGTAAAACATATGATTTACTATTATCCTGGTCACTGGATTGACATTTCCAGCTTATTTTTTCAGTGGAGTTTTTAATTACTGTGTCAAAAGCACGTTCGTTTTCCTGATTGAACCAGTCTTTGATTACTTCTGATTGTTTCAGGGCAGGGATGATTTCAAGAATGCTTGTGTTTTCCAATTCTCCAAAAATCTGCTTTGAAAGCACATTCATAAACACAATATAGCCATCATACGAACAAACAAAAAGTGGACTGGGAAGTGCCTTTAGAATTGACTGATAGGAAAGTTCCATTGCTATTGCAAATCAATTATTTGGTAACCAGTTTTGCATCATGTCGAATAGCTCGCCGGGCTTAAATGGTTTGGTGATATAATCATCGCAACCGGCGTTTAAACACATAAAGCGGTCATCGTTGGCAGCATAAGCTGTTACAGCAATGATTTTTAAGTCTGGTTTTGTCTTTTTTATTTCTTTTGTTGCTTCTAAACCATCCATTACAGGCATTTTAATGTCCATAAGGATCAAATCAATATTTTTATGATTTTGAACCAAATCGACTGCTTCCTTGCCATTTCGTGCATACAGAACATTATAAGGTTTAGACTTAAAAATCCGTTTGGTATACAAGATGTTGAGGTCTTCATCTTCAGCCACAAGAATAGTAGGCCATTCATTATTTTTTTCGGGTTGAGGTGGCATTTCTACTGGTTTATGAAGTTCCATATTACGTGCAGATTTTAGGGGTATATAAATATAAAATGTTGTTCCTTCTTCAATTACTGAATCAATTTTTATGCGACCATTCATCAGGTGAACAAGACCTTTAACAATAGTTAGACCCAAACCAGCACCTTCCTGGTCACGGGTGCTGGAGAAGTCTTCCTGGATAAATGGTTTGTAAATTTCTGGTAAGGCTTCTTCACTTATTCCTTTGCCGCTATCGCGTACATACAGCATAAGTTCTTCATTTTGAACCTCGAAGCCCATATGGATAAATCCTTTTTCGGTGTATTTTAAGGCATTGGTAACAAGCTCGTTTAGTATTTTATACAAATAACCACGGTCGGAATCTATATGGGTTTTAAGGTAATTGTCAGCAATTACCATTTTTAAATCAATGTTTTTGGTTTTTGCAAGTGGCTTGTGCTTTTTGTGTATTTCATTGAGCAAGGCAGGCAGATGAATCATTTCCACATTAAAAGGCATATTTCCTGACATGAGTAATGAAACATCCATGATATCATTAAAAGTATCTGTCAACCGCTCAACACTTATCCCAAGAGCTTCAATAAAATCGAGTCGGTCTTCCTGACCGAGTTCCGGATCTGATAATAATTGTGAAAACCCGACAATACCATTCAACGGAGTTCTTATTTCGTGTGAAATATTATTTAAAAAGGCAGTTTTTAGTTTATCACTGGCTTCTGCTTTTTCACGTTCCCGGGCTAAAGCGGCATTTTTTTCGAGTATTTCATCATTTTGATGCTTAAGTTTTTCGTTCAGGCTGCTTAATTGTTGATTTTGTTGTTCAAGGATTTGCTGGTTGCTCTTTAAAAGCTTATCAGTGCGTTGTTTAATTTTAAGATTTGTAAGTAATTCTGCAAATATTTGAAGCAGAGACAATTCAATGTCAGTAAAAGATTTGTACTGTTTCACAGCATCAAAGCCAACATAACCAAGGCAGTTGTTTTCCTCCATCAAGGGAATGGTAATCAAAGATTTAATGCCTTGAGGTTCAAGTATTTTATATAATTCGCTGTCAGGATCAAGCTGTTCAAGTTTTTCTACAACAGTGATTTCGCCATTTTTATGCGAAGCCACCCAATCCGGAATCAGTTCGTTTGGAACACGTTTTAAGTTTTCAATTTCAGGACTTGTACCTTCTGAACACCACTCGTAAGTGTTGGTCATATAGGCTTCTTCCCAGCGATAATCAAAAATATATACACGATCTACTTCGGCAAAAAGACCAATTTGCTTAAGTGCATCGTTGATAGCTTCATCTGTTTTTGAAAGTGGAAGGTTGATAAACCTTGTGGCCAGAAGCGTTAGAATTTGCAATAATCGGTTGTTGTGCAGGAGGCTGTGTTCCAGCTGACGTATATTGGTAATCTCACGAAGCAAAAGCAAACAATTATTGTTACTCAAAAGTGATACACGTGCTTCGTAGGTTAGCTTTTGATTTTGGTGAGGAATCATCAGGTCAAAAACCTGGGTTTGTTTGCTGCCAATAGCTCGTTTGAGTGCTTGCAATACATTTGCTGCCGATTGCTCGTCCATAAGACTGCTAATTGTTTTTCCTTTTTCAACAGCTGTTTTGGCAAAAGGAGGTTGTTTTTGCTGCAGTGAGTCAAGCAGTATACCCTTGCTGTTGAGGATGTACATAAAGTCGGGGATGGCTTTTATCACCGCCGTCAAACGCGAGGTGGTTTCGCGCAGCTTAATGGCAGAATCATGCTGTTTGGTAACATCACGATTAATACTTCCAAACATGGGTTTACCTTCAAGAACTACAGGGAAAAGGGTAGTTTGAATAACCCTTTCAGCGCCGTTTTTCTTGGATAATATGTGTTCTTTTTGCTCATGAATCCAGCGATTGTCTTTTTGTTCAAGCAAATTGATGATGCGTTTGCGAATAGTAGCAGCTCCATGGGGTGATTTTTGCCTGCTTTCTTTAGTACCCAGCATAAACATCACATCCCAAATATATTGGCCGATCATTTCTTCTGCCTTATAACCTGTTATGGCCTCCTCACCCTTATTCCATAAGGTGATTTTGCCCAGTTCATCAAACAAAATAAGGCCTTCGCTGCTTTGCTCTACAATAGCTCTGAAGCGGGCTTCGCTTTCACGAAGGTTTTTTGCCATCACTTTTTCCTGGTCAGCTGTTTTGGAATCAAGCTGTTCAAGCAACCAATAGTTAGCATTGTCATATTGAACTTTAACTGCAGAAAATAGCTGAGATTTATCAGGAAGATTGATCAGAACATTTTGGTCTGGCGTGTTAGGGTTGTTTTGGTCAACAAAAGAAATCTGGTCATAAAAAGTAAATGAAGCATAATCATTTCTGTCTATTTCCAGCAGATGAGCAGCTGATTTATTGGCATAGCACACTTTTTGTTCGGAATCCAAAATCAGTACGCAGTGGCGCAGATGGTCCAGAAAACCGATGTTAGGAAATGAAAGCTTTGACATAACTGTTACTTGTTTTTGTTTGAGTAAAGGCAGAGATGGGGCAAGCACGAAAAATCCAATCTATCCAATAGATTAAAAAGCACCGTATCACATTTTAAATAACAAATAGCTATTGATGACATAACGGTTGTTTGATTGTCTTTCGCAGAAGTTCAAATGCATTCTTAAAAAGAACTCATTTTCTCTTTGCAAGTGTTCTCGGTGTAAAATTAAGTGATTCGGAATTAAAAGGCAACAGCTTTAAAGAAATCGTAACACTAAAAGCTTATTATTATATGTTTTAATTGATTACAAGTTCTCCGGAAAGCTGCAGCAGACTGGTTTCACTAAGTTTTACCTGTAGCCTGGAATTTAGCAATCTGCTTTCAGCAGAAACAAAATTTCGCTGGGCTTCCCTAAACTCAATGCCTGACAGGTCGCCAAGTTGATAACGCTCAGTGGCAATGATAAGGTTTTCCCGGGCAGCCAGCACATTATGGGATTCCATTTGCAACATTTGTAATTTGTTTTTGTAGCTCTCAAACTGCTGATGAAGGGTGGTTTTCATTTCATTTTCGAGTGCTTCTAAATTTAATTTACTGCTTTCGAGCTGTATTTTAGCATTTTGAGTTTCGCGCCTTAAGTTTAAGCCATCAAACAAATCCATGCTGGCCCGCACCCCATAAGTTAGCCCATTGGTTTGACTTGTTTTTAGAAAACCAGCTTCCGAGTTTTGATCATTAAAAGTGTACCCCAAATTAAAATCCAGATTTGGTGCTTTGCGACCTTTTATTGCTTTGAGGCTTAATTCAGAAAGATAAACATCACGTTTGCTAAGCCTTAGTGAAGTGTTTTGGGTTAGCATCTTTTCCAGCAAAACTGCTTTGGATAATGCCGGATTGATAGCAAAGCTGTCACTTACTGTAAACTGAATTTCAGGTGATCTGCCAAGCAAATTATTAAGACTTGTTTTGCGTTGAATTATTTCATTTTCAATATTGAGCAACAAGGCACTGTCAGCGTTTCTGTCTACTTCTGCCTGAAGCAGTTCTAACCTCGAACCTGCTCCAATATCCAGCATTTGTACAGCCAGCTGCACTCTTTCCTGATCAATGGCAAGTGTTTTCAATATTACCTCTTTTTGTCGGGTCAGCTGGACAAGGCTGTAATAGGTTGAAAGTATGTCATAGATATTGTTTTCAACGGTAAGAAGCAGTTCCAGCTCGCTTTGCTCTTCAAGAGCAGCAAGCATATCAGCACGGGTAAACATTTGGAGCCCGTCAAAAAGTGTCCAGCTTAATTCTGCAGCGGCCGAAAAAGCATCTGCTTTGGCACCGCTTCTATCGTTCACTTGTCCGGTTAAAAACTCCTGCTTAGAATCAGTGATGCTATAGTTTTGTCCCGCATTAACCGATACTTGTGGCAGGAAACCAGCATTGCCAATAGTATTATTGTTTGCAGCTATTTCAGCATTTGCTCTTTGAAGCCTTATAGCAAAGTTGTTTTCCAGTCCTGTTTGGATGGCATCAGCTTCAGTTAGCAAACTTTGAGCTTGCAACACAGAAATAAATGAAAGAAATACTGTAACTACTATTTTAAAATGTGTCATAACTAAATGCGCTTATTATAATGATCCATAATTAATTTATTACCTGATCATCGTAGTTTTCATCAGCATTAGATACATCTTTTTGTTTTTCAGATATATAGGCATACATGGCCGGGATAACAAAAAGCGTTAGCAATGTGGCAAAAGTAAGTCCGCCAATGATTGCAGTTCCCATGGCTACACGGCTTTCTGAACCTGCACCCAACGCAAGGGCAATAGGCACTGCCCCTAAAATGGTGGATAAACTGGTCATTAAAATAGGCCTGAATCGTGCCACAGCAGCTGAATGGATAGCTTCAAGCTTTTGAAGCCCTGCAGCTTTGCGTTGATTAGCAAACTCAACAATTAGTATCCCGTTTTTAGAAACCAGCCCGATGAGCATAATGATACCGATCTGGCTAAAGATATTCAATGTCTTGTCAAAATACCATAAAGTAAGCACAGCACCTGCCAAAGCTAAAGGCACAGTAAACATAATGATCAGCGGATCGCGAAAGCTTTCAAATTGGGCAGCGAGTACGAGGTAAATTAAAATTATTGCAAGTAAAAAAGCAAAGGCCAGACTGGAGCTGCTTTCTTCAAAATCTTTGGAGGCTCCGGCAAGCGAAGTGCTGAAGGTGTCGTCAAGCACTAATGCTGCAATACGATCCATTTCTGCAATGCCATCTCCAATAGTTTTGCCATCTACAGGGTTAGCCGAAACTGTTGCTGAAACATAACGGTTGTATCGGTAAAGCTGTGGCGGGTTTGTTTCTTCAACTATATCAACGAGGTTGGATAGCTGAATCATTTCACCGGCATTGTTCTTAACATAAAGGGTTTTTAAATCAAGGGGCTGATTTCTGTAGTTCCTTTCCAGCTGCCCGATTACCTCATATTGTTTTCCGTTCATGATAAAATAGCCAAAACGCGTACCGCTTAGCGCAAACTGCATGGTTTGGGCAATATCCTGAGCTGAAACCCCTAAAGTGCGGGCCTTTTCTCTGTTAATGGATATCTGAAGTTCTGGCTTATTGAATTTCAGGTCGAGATCGGCAAACTGAAAAACAGGGCTTTTCCTTACCTCTTCCATAAAAGCTGGCAATATTTCTCTAAGTTTATCAATCTGATTAGATTGGATGACATATTGCACTGGTAAACCTCCACGCTGTGTTCCAATAGATTGATCCTGAACAACAAAGCTTCTGGCTGCGGTGAGTTGTGCCATACGTGCACCCACTGCATTGGCAATTTGTTGCTGGCTGCGCTCCCGCTTGTCAGGTTCAACCAGTTTGAGGCGTGCAAAGGCCGAATTCACAGAGCTGCTGGCAGCAAACCCTGGTGATGTAACAGTTACCAATGCATAGGTTTCGGGCACTTCGTCCTGTATCACATCAATCATGTCTTTCACATATTCCTCCATAAACTCGTAGGTGCTGCCTTCAGGGGCAGTAACAACGATGCGCATTCCCGACCGGTCTTCCAGCGGAGCCAGTTCAGAAGGAAGTTGCCTGCCCAGCAGATAGATCATCAAGCCTGAGATGCCAATCACAACAAAGGCCATCCATTTTACTTTCAAAAATCCACTAAGCGCAACAGAATACAGAGAGATCAACTTTTGAAAGAAGGGTTCGGTAGCCTGATACAGCCAGTTTTGCTTTTCCCTTTTTTTAAGGATTTTTGTAGAAAGCATTGGCGTTAATGTAAGAGCTACAAAAGATGAAATAATTACAGATCCGGCCAGTACAACACCAAATTCACGGAATAACCGTCCCGTTATCCCTTCCAGAAAAATAACAGGCAGAAAAACTGTTGCAAGGGCAATGGTTGTGGCAATAATGGCAAAGAAAATTTCTGAAGACCCTTCGATACCGGCTTGTAATGGTTTTACACCTTTTTCAATTTTGCTGTAAATATTTTCGATCACCACGATGGCATCATCTACAACCAATCCGATAGCCAGCACCAAACCCAGCATTGTAAGTACGTTGATTGAAAAATCAGCAATATACATGATAAAAAAGGCACCAACCAGCGAAATCGGGATTACGATTACCGGAATAATCGTGGTGCGCCAGTCGCGGAGAAAGAAGAATATTACCAGCACTACCAGCACAAAGGCCAGATAAATGGTTTGTTCAACTTCGTTAATGGAATCCCTTATAAAATCAGTATTATCAAAACCTATCCCAAGCTCAATATCTTCGGGCAGGTCTTTTTGGATTTTTTCTACCCTGCGATAAAATTCATCTGCAATGTCGATGTGATTTGATCCTGGTTGAGGAATGATAACGTTTCCAACCATTGGCACACCATCGCGCCGCAATATGGTACGTTCATTCAGCGGGGCAAGCTCAGCAAAGCCAATATCTTTAAAGCGTACCAGGCCGTATTCTCCTTCTTTGATAATCAGATTATTGAATTCTTCAGGTGTTTCCAAACGGCTGAGGGTGCGCACAGTGAGTTCTACCGTATTTCCTTCAATACGTCCTGAAGGTAGCTCCAGATTTTCGCGGAGCAGGGCGTTCCGCACATCCAGCGGACTAAGGTCAAAAGCTGCCAGCCGGATGGGGTCCATCCATAGCCTCATGGAGTACTGTTTAGAGCCCCAGATTTGGATAGAGCTAACTCCCGGAATGGTTTGCAGGCTTTCCTTAAAGGTGCGTTCGGCAATTTCGGTTAGCTCTAACAAGGAGCGTTGCTCACTTTTAATATTCAAAAAGATAATCGGAATGGCATCGGCATCAGCTTTAGAAACAATAGGAGGATCAGCGTCAGGAGGTAGATTTCTGAGTGCACGCGAAACACGATCGCGCACATCATTGGCAGCTGCTTCCAAATCAATTGACAAGTCAAACTCCACTGATATGGTACTTCTGCCATCGCGGCTAACAGAGGTAAGTGTGCGGATGCCATCAATCCCGTTAATGGATTCTTCCAGCGGTTCTGTTATTTGCGACTCGATCACATCGGCATTGGCTCCTACATAATTGGAGCTTACTGTGATAATAGGAGGATCTACACTGGGATATTCCCTTACACCCAGCGAAAAAAGTCCAATAAGACCAAAAAGTATGATCAGAATGGACATTACAGTGGCCAGTACCGGCCTGCGTATGCTTATTGATGAGAGACTCATAGCTTATTCAATTCCTGTAATTTGTACTTCCATTCCCGGCCGCAATTGTAAAAGACCTGTAGTTAAAACAGTGTCGCCTGGTGTGAGCCCTTCAACAATTTCAACAGCCGATTCTGTTCGAAGCCCTGTTCTTACCTGAACAGGTTCTGCCAGCCCGTTGCGGTACACATACACCTTATGCGTCCCCATTTCGGGTATCAGTGCTTCTGCTTTTACCTGCATTGTTTCATTCTTGCTCAACAAAGGAATAGTAACACGGGCAAATGAACCTGGAATAATTTTTTGATCTGAGTTTGGGTAAAGTGCTCTAACAGGAAGCGAGCGTGTTCTGGCATCAATGCGTGGTTCAATAGCATAAATAGTTGCTAAAAAATTCCCTGCCTGATTTTCAACAGTAAAACTCACTTCGTTTCCAATACTGATATACGGAGCGTAACGTTCCGGCACGCTAAACTCTACTTTTACAGGCTGCATGCGTACAAGCGAAACAATAGGCATGCCGGGCGAAAGGAAACTGCCTTCGCTGATTTGTCTCAAACCCAACCTGCCACTAAATGGTGCCCTGATCAGTGTTTTTTCCAGTTGAGCTTCCAACAATGATGCTTCGGCTTCCAAAGTGCTTAACTCCGTAAGTACCTGGTCATAAGTTTGTTGACTAATACCTTGTTTTTCAAGCAGTTGTTTTTGGCGGGCTTCGCTTTCGCGTGCTAATTTTAGCTGATGTTTGTTGCGTGCGATCTGTGCATATAAATCTGCATTGTTCATGGTTACCAACAGAGTTCCTTCTTCTACTGTACTTCCTTCACGGAAATGAATTTTTACAACCTGTCCGGCAATTTCTGACGAAACATTTACCTGTTCATCAGCCATTACCGATCCTCCCGCAATGAGCTTGTCTGTTAGTGGAGCCTTTTTAATGATCATGGCTTTAACAGGCAATATGGCACTGGCTGCAGAAGGCGATCGAAGCGGATCTGCCTGCTCTTCTTCCTTGAAAAATTTTCCATTAAAAATAAACCATAAAACCAGCAGTAACGCCGCACTTAAACTTATGAGTTTGATAAGCTTGTTTTTTTTCATAGTAATAACATTCAGTAAACTAACCCTGTTTGTGATAAAAAGTTCAGCCTGAAAAACAGTAGTAAACAGCTGCTCCATGCAAATGTAAACTTTTTAACAGGCTTTTCAATTATCGCTTTGCACTTATATTGATTTTATTTTTAATGTTTTTGTTTTTGCAAGCAAAGTTGTACCTTAGTGATCTAAAAATGTCCTCTTAATGTTTAAGCCAGCTAAACTACTTGCCATATTTTTTGCGCTCCTTACAGTGTCGTTTACAGCACAATCCTCCACTGTAAAAGACAGCTTATTCCGAACCATGAATAAGCAGAAGGGCAAAGAAAAGCAAAAGACTACCGTACAGTATATCAGAAGGCTGATACCTGAAGAAATGGATTCAGCCAGGATGATGCTCATTCAAAACGAGGCATTGCAACTGGATCAGGACTTGCTGTTGCGTGCTGATTACCTGAACACCTGGGGCTTGTATTATTGGTTTAGCAACGAAGCGGACAGTGCCATCACCTATTTGTCGAAAACAGCACAATTGCCTGTACAGGAAAAACTGTATGATAAACTTGCAGAAGCCTACAACAATTTAGGTGTTTTATACAGCAGAGGAATTCAAATAGATTCCTCTTTGAAATATTTGCAGAAGGCACTGGAGTTGGATCAGCTGCGCGACAATAAAAAGGGTATTGCGAAAACCAGTTATGACCTTGGTCGTATTTACCGTGGCCAGTCAAAATATCTTATTGCTTACGAGTATCAACTCAAAGCATTGGAGTTGATGAGACAACAAAATGACACCTTACGCCTTTTAAGCACATTGGTAGCATTAGGCGTATTGAGTTCCGAATTGAATAAAGGTGAGGAGGCACTGAATTATTATACTGAAGTGGAGCATCTTGCTGACGTTTATACTGGTAATTATAATAAGGCAGTTTTGTACAATAACATTACGGCTTATTATATGGACAAAAACAGAGATTTTGAAAAGGCCAAATATTATGCGCTTAAAGGGCTTGCCGAAGCAGAAGATGATTTGCAGGCAAAGGCCTATTTGTATAGTAACCTAGGTTCGACACTCAGAAATCTGGGACAAGAGGACAGTGCAAAATATTATTTAAGAAAAGCAATTGATCTGGCAGTTTCACATGGATATGATAATAGTTTGGTTGGTTCCTACAGCATCTATGGAAATTTGTTCAGAGAGCAAGGCAATATTGATTCGGCTGATTATTATCTGAATAAGGCGCTAAATGTATCGGAACAATTGGGAAGCAGGTACTGGAAACAAATGATATTGTCAGGTTTGGCGTCGTTGGATAGCCTGAAGGGGGATTATCAGTCGGCTTACAAACGACTTCAACACTCAGCTTTGTTGAAAGACTCTATTTTTAATGAAGAAAGTGACAGCCGGATTGGAGAACTTAAAGTTATTTATGAGATCAAGGAAAAAGATGCAAAACTGGCATCTTTAGCAGCACAAAACAAGTTAAATAAAGAAATCATAAGCACCCAAAACCAGGTGATTTATATAACTGTAATTGCAGTTTTACTTTTCCTCGGTATTATTCTTGTCTTGCGCCGGTCACGGGCAAAAATTCTGGAGAAAAGCAAAGAAATCACCCGGCAAAAAGAAGACATTCAACAAAAAAACAAAAGCTTACAGGAACTCAACCAAACCAAAGACAAATTTATTTCGATCATCTCGCACGATTTAAGAGGACCGTTTAATTCTTTGATCGGACTACTTGAAATCTTTATCGATGAATACCAGTCGATAACTGATGAGGAACGCCTTACGATGATCAAATCCATGCACAAAAGCAGCACCAATACCTATAATTTACTTGTAAATCTGCTGGATTGGTCACGTGCACAAAAAGGTAAAATCGAAAACAATCCACAGGCATTTGATTGTCATCAGGTTGTCAATCAGGTTTTTGAATTGTTAGCTTCCCGCGCCGAACGTAAAAATCATCAGTTGATCAATGATTTGCCTGTTTCTGCTACAACCTATGCAGATCCTAATCTGGTAAGCAGTGTGTTGATTAACCTTGTGAACAATGGTATCAAGTTTACTCCGGCAGGCGGTACAATAAGGGTTCATATGCATAAGCACGAAGATGCCTGCCATATTTGTGTGGACGACAATGGTATTGGCATTCCAAAAGAGAAACAAGCTGAATTGTTCAGAATAGACAGTTCTTTTCATAATCCCGGCACCGAAAATGAGTCCGGAACAGGTCTGGGCTTGGTTTTGGTAAAAGAATTTGTTGATTTGATTGGCGGCGAAATAAAGGTTTCAAGTTTGCCTGAAAAGGGTACTCGTTTTTGTTTTACTATACCGCAGCCCAATTTGACCTAAGTTTGACTTTAGTTTCTCTTTATGATTGTGCATTGTATTACGTAGTTTTTTTTGCACCAGTTTATGCTTTGCATAAGGAAGGAAGAGGTAAACATTGATGCCCGGCTGCCGAACACTACAGCACAATAACTAATTTTGAGACAATGAGAAATAGACATGTTATCGGTATATTAAGTGCATTTAGATCTAATAACCAATACACATTGCCGGGCTTTAAAGTTGTTGTGGCTCATTTAAAAAACAAATAAGGCTCAATATTCTATATTATTGAGCTTTAAGTATTATCTTTATGAGCTAAAAAAAGAAAGATGTTTAATCATAGAGAACAACAAATTATTGACTTCATAAAAAAAGCTGGAGAATGCTCATCAAAAGATGTGTTTGATAATGTGAATATTTCTGTAAGTTATGCCACCCTTAAGAGAATATTAGCAAAACTAATTGCTGATAATTATCTATCAACCAAAGGTCAGGGAAAAGGAACAAAATACATTATTTCTCCTGCATACGAAGTGATTCAACCGATTGATATTGAACAGTATTATGAGAAAGAAATTGATGATAGAAATATTAAAGAAGGATTCAATTTTTCAATTATCAATGATGTATTGGCAAAGCACAGCGTATTTACAGATAATGAGCTTCAAAAACTAAATGAATTGCAAGAAATATTTAGTCATAATATTTCTCAATTGTCAGAAAGTGGGTATAAAAAGGAGTTCGAACGTTTAGCGATAGATTTAAGTTGGAAATCTTCTCAGATTGAAGGAAATACATATTCATTGTTAGAGACGGAAAGACTTTTAAAAGAAAAGGAAACTGCAGCCGGAAAGACTAAAGAAGAAGCAACGATGCTTTTAAACCACAAAGATGCGCTTGATTTTATACTTGAAAATCCTGATTACCTATATCCTTTAAGTGTTTCTAAAATAGAAGATATTCATAGCATTTTAATAAAAGAGTTGGCAGTCGAGAGGAACTTAAGAACGCGACGTGTTGGTATTTCCGGAACAAATTATCGACCATTGGAAAATGAGTTTCAAATATCAGAAGCATTGCAAAATACCTGTAGTGTAATTAATCAAAAGGAAAGTGTTTTTGAAAAAGCATTGTTGGCTTTAGTTTTGATTTCTTATATTCAACCTTTTATGGATGGGAATAAAAGAACCGCCCGGATTGTGAGTAATGCTATTTTAATGAATGAGAATTATTGTCCATTGTCTTTTCGAACAGTAGATGCCATTGATTATAAAAAGGCAATACTATTATTTTATGAACAGAATAATATTGCAAATTTTAAGGAGATATTTATAAATCAATTTGAATTTGCCGTAAAAACTTATTTCTAGAAAGAAGAAAAGCGAGCGACAACATGGCATCGTAAACCATGCGTGGAGTGAGGATTCCCCAGGGTGCAGTGGTTTCAACAAGTTTGCCCAATGCATTTATGGCAAACTTATTATTAAATCTAGTCCCTGTAAAAACATTGGGTTTTGTGCGATGAAAGAAATGGCATACTGTTTTAGTCCCCGCATGGTTTATATGCCCAATCCTTTAGCTTTACATGTACGGGGATTAAATCATGAATTGTTGAATTTCAATCACACCACCTTCTTATACCGATTCACGGCCAACACAAGCATCAGCACCGCATATCCGGCCAGCGCATAAAACAAGCCGGCAAAATCAGCAAAACCAGATCCTTTGAGCATGATCATCCGGTTGATGGTGATGAAATACGAAATAGGATTGATTTTATTGAACCATTGTGCCCAGTCGGGCATGCTTTCGATGGGCGTAAACAAACCGCTCATCAGGATGAAAATCACCAGAAAAAACCAGGAGATAAACATGGACTGCTGCATGGTGTCAGAAATGGTGGAAACCAGAAGCCCCATAGCCAAAACTACAATCAGATAAACAGCCGCCACGCCAAGCAGTAAAGGAAAACTGCCTAAAAAAGGAATATTAAAAACAACTTTGGCAATGCCTAAACCAAACAAAAGTTCAAACATTGCTATCAGCCAAAAAGGCACAAGCTTACCGGTGATAAACTGCCATTTTTTTATAGGCGTTACATTGATCTGTTCTATTGTTCCCAGCTCTTTTTCTTTTACCACATTCATGCCCGACAAAAAGAAGGCAATGATGGTAACCAGCAGCACCAGTATGCCCGGAACCATATAGGTGATATAGTCCAGCTTCGGATTAAACCAAAATAAGGGCTCGGCAGTCAGATTGCCTTTGTTGGTTTTGAGCGGCATTCTTTCTGTGAGTATGTTTTTATTAAAGCCTTGAATCACCTGTTGTGCGTAAGCACTCATCAGGCTGGCTGCCGATCCGTTGATGGCATCGGTTACGAGTAAAACCTTGGTCGGTTGATTGGTTTCAACAGATTTCTCAAAATCTGATCCGATTACCAAAATCTGATCCGCATCGCCTCTTTTGAGCCACTCTGCTGCTTGTTCATAACTGGGTTGTTGCGAAACAATTTTAAAAAAAGAGGAACTTTCATAGTGAAAAGTCAGGTCACGCGAACGCTGACTGTGATCCTGATCCACAACGATCAAACGTGTGTTTTTGATTTCAAAAGTGGCTGTGTAGGAAAGTATGAGTAATTGCAGAATAGGTACAATAAAAATAATCGGCAGCATGGTTTTGTCCCTGAATATTTGTTGGAATTCTTTTTGTAAAAGGAAACGTACTGTACGCATGCCGATTAATTTAAGTTGAGCCGTATTTCGAATTTTTTAATGCTAAGCAACACAAAAAACAATGCCATACCGAGGATAATCAAGGTTTCTTTCCAGATATACATAAAGCCAAGCCCTTTGAGCATGATGCTTTTTACGATGATGATAAACCATTTGCTGGGCATGATATGGCTTAGCCATTGCAGCGGTATAGGCATGTTTTCGACCGGAAACACAAAGCCTGAAAGCAAAATTGTGGGCAGCATCAGTGCAAACATAGAGAGCAACATGGCTGTTTGTTGGGTGTTACTGATGGTAGAAATAAACAATCCCATGGATAAGGCCATCAGGATAAACAGCAGGGTTTCGGTAAGCAGAAGCAGTAAACTACCTTTCATAGGCATTTCAAAAATGGTATAAGCCATAATCAGGATTACCAGGGCATTCACAAAAGAAAGCACTACATATGGCATTACTTTTCCGAGAATAATTTGATAGGGTTTGAGTGGTGAAATCAGCAACACTTCCATAGTACCCATTTCCTTTTCGCGGGCGATTGAGATCGACGTCATCATGGCCGAAACCAGCATTAAAAGCACGGTTATTGTACCCGGCACAAACATAAAAACGCCTTTTAGTTCAGGATTATACAACATGGTGGTTTCAGCAGTTACTGGCAGTGTTTGATTTTGGGCCATTTCGTCGGCAGCAAAATTCATCAGTATGGCACTGGTGTAGCTGCTGATCAGATTGGCAGTGTTGGGATCGCTGGCATCATTAATCAATTGTACGGCAGTGGGTTGTCCCAGTGCCAAAGTTTTTCCGAAATCGGATGGAATCACTACTACTTCTTTAACCTTTCCGCTTTGAAATGCTTGCTCAATTGCTGCGGAATGATTCAATTGCCCGCTAAACTTAAAATAACCCGAAGCGGTAAGTTTTTGTTGCAGTTCCATACTTTTCGAATCTTTCGCCTTGTCGAGAACAGCAATATTGGCATTATTAATTTCATTGGTAATAGCAAAACCAAAAAGCAATACCTGCGCTACCGGCATCCCAAAAAGGATCAGCATGGTACGCAGGTCGCGAAAAATATGCAGAAATTCTTTGATGATAAATCCCTTCATAGTATCTGTTTTGGAGCTCTGGCCAGTTTCACAAAAACATCGTTCATACTACCAACCGCGAATTGTTTTTTTAACGCTTGTGGCGTATCCAGGGCTTCAATCCGGCCATCGACCATAATACTCACCCGCCCGCAGTATTCTGCTTCGTCCATATAGTGGGTGGTCACAAAAATTGTTGTACCCTGATTGGCTTGTTCATAAATCAATTCCCAGAATTGCCTTCTTGTGATAGGGTCAACGCCTCCTGTTGGTTCATCTAAAAATACAACTTTAGGCTGATGCATCACCGCTACTGAAAAAGCCAGCTTTTGTTTCCAGCCTTGCGGGATATTGCGCAAGACTTCGTTTCTGGCATCCAGAAATTGAAGCCGATTCAAAAGTGCTGTTGTCCGTTCCCTGATAACTTTTCGGCTAAGGCCATAAATACCGCCATAAAACTGGAAGTTTTCATTGATAGTAAGGTCTTCATAAAGCGAGAACTTCTGGCTCATATAACCTATATTCTTTTTGATCAGTTCGCGCTGGGTGTAAACATCATACCCTGCTACTTTTACTTTTCCGGAAGTGGGAGACGAAAGTCCGCACAGGATTTTTATAGCTGTTGTTTTACCTGCACCATTGGCTCCCAAAAAACCAAATATTTCGCCCTGAGAAACAGAGAAACTAAGTGCATCATTGGCTATAAAGTCACCAAATTTTTTCACCAGATTTTCTACTTCAATTACCTGTTTCATAGGGTTAATCCTGTGATTGCATTTGCAAGATGAATATGTCTTCGATTGTAGGTTGGATGGGCTCAAGGAGAATCGTTTGGTGTCCTTTCTGTTCCAGCAAGTCAGTCAAATTCTTTATACTGATTTTATTTTCCGGAATCAGGCAAAGATGATCGCCCGAACGGTAAACGATTTTAGTTTGCGGGTATTCCTTGACATCATGCAGTAATTCGAACATCCGATTGCTTCTGACAGACCATAATTCATGATCGAAACTTTTAAGGATGTTTTCCGGAGTGTCATGTTGCAAAATTTTTCCACTTTGCATCAAGGCCACTTCATCGCAAAGAGAGGCTTCGTCCATATAAGGCGTTGAAACCAAAATAGTGATGTTTTGTGTCTTGAGTTTTTGCAGCATTTCCCAGAATTCGCCGCGCGAAACGGCATCCACTCCTGTGGTGGGCTCGTCCAGTATCAGCACTTCAGGTTTGTGAATCAGGGCACACGAAAGCGCCAGTTTTTGTTTCATGCCACCTGAAAGCTGCCCCGCCTTGCGGTTTTTGAATGGTTCAATCTGACTGTAAATATCACGAATCAAATAATAGTTTTCACTAATAGTAGTTTTGAAAATACCAGCAAAAAACTTTAGATTTTCTTCTACGGTAAGATCCTGATATAATGAAAACTGGCCAGGCATATAACCTATGATACGACGGATCTTTTTGTAATCCTTAACCGTATCGAAACCCATCACGCTTGCTGAGCCTTCATCGGGCAATAGCAGGCTGTTCAAAATCCTGAAGAGGCTGGTTTTACCGGCACCATCGGGGCCGATAAAACCAAACAAGCTGCCTTTTTCAATTTCAAAACTCAGGCTTTCAAGGGCTTTTTTGCCTTGATAGGATTTTGATAATCTACTGGCGCTTACAGCTTTCTCAGGATTCATTTCGAAACTATTTTACTGCTGTCCAATAGGTTGTGCGACCAATCAATGAAATTCCAATATAGCCCCTGATTTTCAGTTTGCCGTCTGAATCAAATGCCATATAACAGCTGTAAGTTTTCCCTGATTTTGGGTCGTAGATCTCACCATCGGTCCACTCCTCATCGTCGCTGTCGTAAGTAAAACCTGAGAGCATTTCCAAACCCAATATCGGACGTGTTTTAAGTGCATCATCAGGGTTTTTTTTATCCAGTTTGGGTTTGCCGGTATCATCATCAATGGGAAATTTTAGCCATACCAGCTTGCCTGAATAGGTGTCGCCTTCTTTTGTGATTTCCACATGGGCATCTCCATCTTCATTGAGCCATTTGCCTAATACACGATCGGCCTTGTCTTGTGCCGAAAGGCTGATGGCTGAAATACTGAAAACTGCGCTTAGCAAGAAGGTTAAAATCTTGTTTGTCATTAGATTAAAAATTAGTGATTGATTAAATGGACTTCTCCCGGCATGCCGATTTTCAGCCTGCCGTCGTTGCCAACCCTTACCTTAATGGCATAAACAAGGTCGGTACGCTCTTCTTTGGTTTGTATGGTTTTTGGGGTAAATTCTGCTGAAGAAGCAATCCAGCTGATTTTTCCGGGAAATGCTATCATTTCATTTGGTCCGTCAATAAGTACCTCGACTTCCTTATCCAGAACGAAATCAGTAAGCTGTTTTCCAGTGATGTAGGCTTTTAAGTCAAGGGTTTCAAGATGTGCAGTTTTAAAGAGTGCTTTTCCGGGGCTTGCTAGTTCTCCTGCTTCAGCATATTTGGCCAGGATAGTGCCGTCAACGACTTGTCTGATTTCAGACTTTCTAATATTTTCATTGAGCTGTTCAATTTGAATTTGAACCACTTGCAGTTCTTCTTTTATGCCATCAAATTGTGCCTTAACGGCCTGGCGTTGTGCTTTGATTAAGGCAACTGCACCATCGATGTCATCCTTTTGCTTGGCAGTAGCAGCATTTTTGTCAAAAAGTTGATGAATCCTTTGTTGATCACGCAAACTGTTCTCCAGCTGCTGATCCTGAACTTTAAGTTGCGCTTCTAAAACGGTTTTTTTGCTTTTAATGGCCTGCTGCTGTTGTTTAAGTTGCTGCTTTTGCAGCCAAATACTGGTTGTATCAATTAGTCCAACAAGTTTTCCCCGTTCGATTGTTTGACCCTCTGCCACATCCAATAACTGGATTTTTCCGGCTGTTTCGGCCGAAACCACTATTTCCACGGCCTCAAAGTTTCCATAGGCATCTGCTTTTTCAGTGTTTTGCTTACATGCTGTTATCAGCAAAAGTGAGCAGATACAAAAATAGAGTTTAATGTGTTTCATTGGTTTTTATATTTCCTGTGATGAAGTTGAAGGTATTGATTGCCATTTGCAATTGTAGCTTATTGCTTTGCTGATTGAGCAGACTTTGCTGATATTTTTCCAATTCTGTGATATAGTTCGATGCAGTTACTGCACCTATCTTTAGTTTACTTTCAGAAGTTTGCAGTATTTCCTTTTGTAGCTGAATGATTTTATCTCCTTGGTTTAAAAGAGCTTCGTACTGTTTTATTTCTTCTAATTTAGCTTGTGCTGCAGCAGAAATGTTTTGTTCAAAGTCTTGTATGGCAAGATCAATATTACTGGCATTGAGCCTTATGATTTGGCGTTCCTTTTGATTGGTTTTCCAGTCGAATAGCTTGTATTGAAGCCTGATGCCGGCCATGGCGTAGGGCGTGAAGCTGTCGTCCAGCATATTGTAGCCTGGCCTCCCATAGCCGGCTTGCCCAAAGGCCTGAATCTTCGGGCTTCTGGTAGCCTTGGTCAGCAATTCCTGTTGGTGCAGTAGTTGCTGCTGAAGCGCAAAAAGCTCAAGTTCGGGCCGGTGATTGGTGAGTAGTATTTCTTTGTTCTGTTGTTGGGGCACAATTAAGCTGTCGCCAGGTGCGATTGGCAGATTCGAATAAGTGGCGAGCATGGCAAGGGCTGATTTACGGGCAGCCTTACTCATTGTTAGTTGCTGCATCAGTTTAAGCTGTTCAACTTTTATAGTGTTTACATCTGATTGTAAGAACATGCCCAATTCAAATGCTGCCTGCATCTCGCCTATAAGGGTGTCGAGGCTGTAAATGGCACTTTGCTGCAGCCTGATTTGCTGATCAAAAAGCAGTGCCTGGTAATAGATTTTATGAATCTGCTCCCGAAAATGAAATTCCTGGTTCTCAATGTTTTTGATTGAAATAGCCAAATTAGCCTCTTCAATTTTTTTTGTTTCTCCCGAAATGCCGCCATCATAAATTTGCTGGGTAATGTCAAGATTTAGTTTGTACCAGTCTTTGTCAATTTCGGGAGCGTTGAAGCCTGGCACAGGAACATCAATTCTAGTAACATCAGACTGATAGCTTAGCTGTGCATTTAGCATTAGCTGTGGCTTCCAGGTATTATCAATTTTTGCTGACTTCAATTCAAATATTTTATGGTTAATTGCTGTTTGTCCTTTGACTGCATAGTGCTTTAAGGCTGAATCTGTAATGGTTTCTAAGGTATAGTACTGAATTTGGTTTTGTGCAAAAATAGTTGAAACCAAAAGTAACAGTATGAAAGATAAAAGTGTTGTTTTCATCAGCATTTCTATTAAACTTTTATGGATCGCAGGATGGTTTCTACAACTTCGTCGGATCTTTTTAGCATAAAGCTTTGATAGGCTTCAGCATTTTGATTAAAAACCACCCCCTCGATCATAGGTCTTGCAACAATAGGAAAGACTATCAACGAAACGATATTGATAATCAAACTTTGGGTGGTAATCTGATGGATTTTTTTTTCTGATACTGCCTTTTGTATCATTGCATCTATAGCACCAAGTGGAAAACCCTGTGTAGCTACCAACGACTTTATTCGTTCAGGATTTTGGCTTAATTCGTGAATGATAAATTGAGGCAAATGAGGGTTTTGCTGTAGAAATTCCATGTAGAAAGGAACAAAAAAACGAATGAAACGTTCCAGGTCAGTACCTTCATCCAGTTTTTTAGTCAGGGCAGGAATAAGTTGCTGAAATGCTTCAAAGAAAATCTGTTCAAAAAGTTTTTCCTTCGACCTGAAATAATAATGCAACAATGCTTTGTTAATGCCTGCTTCGTTGGCTATCTCCTGCATTTTGGTTCCTTCAAAGCCTTTTCTGACAAAAACCTCCCGGGCTGCTTTAATGATCTGTTCCTCTGTTGTCATAAATTTAAATAAAAGGTTTAACTAAATGGTTAAACCATTTGGCAAAAATAGTACAGTTTTTTATTTTGTCAAGTATTTTTTTTTAAAAAAAGAGTTTTTTGGCGGATAGTTGTGTTTTATTTCTACAATATTAAATGCATAAAGTAGCAGATAAATCTTTGTCTTTGTTTTACTTTTGCAACAAATTTTACTGACAAAAAAAAAAGGAATCAACATGAAAGGGATCAAATTTACCTGGCAATGGATAGTTGAAAAGTCTGGAATGTATGGAACAATAATACTAGTTCTTTTCCTGCTGTCATGCTCATCAACACCTGAGTCGAAACTATTGGGAACATGGAAAGTTGCAGATGTTCAAATTGATTTTGATGAACAAAAGACTGATCCCGGAACTGTAAAACAGGTAGCTGAGCGCGAAAAGAAAACCATCTTAAAATTTACGAGCGACAGCACCCTCACGATAGTTGATAACAATAATACGCACAAGGCTTTATGGAAGTTGGCTGAGGATGGAACTGTGTCCTACAATTTTGAAGGCGACCAGCTAATGAATGATCTCGGTAGTTATAAGGAAGGAAAAATAACCATTACATCTGATACGCCGCTTGGTAAAATCATTACTGTTTTCGAGAAGTCGAAATAGGGGTAGTGATGGTATAAATTAATTGTGAGTGTTATCTTTTTTGGTAAGCTATTATTTGTAACTTCGCTTTCTTAACAGATTGAACCTTTTGATCATGCAACATTTTGTTCAGGCAGATCTGTATCATAACAATGGCAAAGGCCTCTTTGCCTGTTGGCTGTGTTGATAGTTTCCTGTGATCGGAGCAAATCAACGTTTTTTCAATCTGAAATTCATGAAAGCTATAATATTCGATATCCGAAGTTTTTCGGTGCACGATGGTCCCGGCATCCGCACAACATTTTTCTTTAAAGGATGTCCGTTACGATGTGCCTGGTGTCACAATCCTGAAAGTCATTTGCCATATATTCAACAATTAGCGGGCTCCTATAAATTGGGTAATAAAACTGTAGCTTGCGATGAAAGCCTGGGCAAAAATATATCTCTTGAACAAGCCTTGAAAAGGGCAGAGGCAGACAGGCTTTTCTTTGAAGGTTCCGGTGGTGGCATTACCCTAAGCGGTGGAGAGCCTTTGATGCAGAAAGGTTTTGTTTTGGCTATGCTTGCTGCGGTACAAAAGCGTGATATCCACACAGCTGTTGATACTTCGGGTTATGCCGTTGCGGCAGTATTCAGAGAAGTTGTGGCAAAAACCAGGCTTGTACTTTTCGATTTAAAAATAATTGATGAGGCATTGCATTTGAAATATACTGGCCAATCGAACCGATTGATTACAGAGAATTTTGCCTGGCTTATGCAGCAAAAAACGGAAGTAATCATCAGGATACCTTTGGTTGAAGAAATTACTGATACAGCCCAAAACCTTGAAGCTATCAGGGCAATGCTAAAAAGCAACAACAACATACAGCGAATTGATCTTTTACCTTATCACCATTCAGCTTCAAATAAATATAAACGATTGGATTTGCAATATCCTCTCAAGCATCTGAATAATTACCCTGTTGAAAAACAACAACAAATCAAAACCTATTTCAACGATCTGGCACCTGTTGTAAGTATAGGTGCATAAACATTAAAAAACCATGAACAAGCGCATTCAAAACCTCAGACAACTCAGCATTGATGCTGTTCCCTCAATATCAGCCGAGCGTGCAACACTGATCACAGATTATTATCAGAACTATGCTCCAAAGCAAGCTTCCATAGCTATTCAACGAGCGGAGGCTTTCCGGCATTTGATGATGAACAAAAAAATACATCTGCATGAGATGGAAATCATTGTAGGTGAACGTGGCCCGGAGCCAAAAGCCACACCCACTTATCCTGAGATTTCATTGCATAGTCTTGATGATTTACAGATACTTAACAAACGCGAAAAAGTAAGTTTTAAAGTAGATGATGCAACTTTTGAAGTGTATGAAAAAAACATAATTCCTTTTTGGAAAGGAAAAACGCAGCGCGAAAGAATATTTGCATCCATGACAGAAAACTGGATCAAGGCATATCATGCCGGAGTTTTCACGGAATTCCAGGAGCAAAGAGCACCAGGTCACACTGTGGCCGGGAAAAGGTTATTTAGCATGGGAATGCTGGATATTATTGAAGAGATTAAGCAAGTAGAACAATCAAAATCTGCAAAAAGTATTACCCAGGCACAAAGGGAAGAACTGCAAGCCATGCAAATAGTTGCTGAAGCTATGATTGCATTTGCTGAACGTTATGTGAAAGCATTGGAGTTGCAGTTAAAGCAAACCACTGATAAAGAAAGAATTGCTGAGTTAAATGAAATGATTGCTGTTTGTAGGAGAGTGCCGGCCCATGCCCCGCAAACTTTTCATGAAATGCTTCAACATTACTGGTTTATTCATGTAGGAATAATTTCTGAACTCAACCCCTGGGATTCATTCAACCCGGGAAGACTGGACCAGCATTTGTGGCCATTTTATCAAAGAGAAATTGCTTCAGGTAGTTTAAATCACGACAGGGCAAAAGAATTGTTGCAAGCCTTTTGGATCAAGTTTAATAATCACCCTGCTCCTCCAAAAGTTGGTGTAACAGCGCTTGAAAGTAATACTTATACCGATTTTGCACTGATCAATTTAGGAGGGCTTACCGAAAAAGGAGTTGATGCAGTGAATGAGTTAAGCTTTCTTATTTTAGAGGTAATCGAAGAAATGCGATTGCTTCAGCCCAGCTCTATGGTGCAAATCAGTAAGAAAAATCCCGATCATTTCATTAAAAGAGCGCTGCAAATTGTAAAAACCGGCTTTGGCCAGCCTTCCTTTTTTAATACGGATGCAATAATACAGCAGTTGCTGCGGCAGGGAAAAACAATAGAAGATGCCCGCAATGGTGGTGCCAGTGGTTGTGTTGAAACGGGTGCTTTTGGAACGGAAGCCTATACTTTATCAGGATATTTTAACCTTACTAAAGTATTTGAATTAGCAATTTATGGTGGTTATGACCCCAGAACAAAACAACAGCTTGGTCCTCAAACCAAAGCTTTGAATTCTTGTGAAAACTTTGAGGAGTTTTTTCATCAGTTTGAGCAACAACTGGAATGGTTTATTGAAATCAAACTGGTAGGTAATCGCACAATCGAATCACTTTTTGCTGAATGGATGCCAGTGCCTTTTCTTTCACTTTTTATAGACGATTGTGTTCAAAATGCAGAAGATTACAATGCTGGTGGAGCCCGCTACAACACTTCCTATTTGCAGGGAGTGGGTCTTGGTAGTATAACAGATAGTCTTGCAGCAATTAAGAAATGGGTGTTTGAGCTGAAGCAAATTTCGGCAGAAAAACTACTCGAGGCAATGGACAATGATTTTGTTGGATTCGAAGAATTAAGGGCCAGGCTGGTATACGAAAGTCCCAAATGGGGTAATAACGATAATGAAGCCGATAAGCAAGCTATCCGTGTTTTTGAGGTCTTTTTTGATCTTGTGGACGGGAAACCAAACTACCGCAAAGGTTATTTCAGGATAAACCTGCTTCCAACTACTTCGCATGTTTACTTTGGAAGTGTTACAGGAGCCATGCCCGATGGTAGAATGGCTTATCAACCACTTAGTGAGGGGATTAGTCCTGTACAAGGTGCTGACGTAAATGGTCCTGTGGCTGTATTGCAATCTGCCGGAAAGCTTGATCATGTGCGTACAGGTGGCACTTTGTTGAATCAGAAATTTACACCTGAGTTTTTTAATGGCGAGGAAGCTTATCAAAAACTGGTGCATCTGATCCGCACCTATTTTCGTCTTGATGGGCATCATATTCAATTTAATGTTGTGGATGCCAACACCCTGCGCGAGGCGCAAAAACATCCGGAGCAGTTTCGTGATCTGATAGTTCGGGTAGCTGGATATTCAGATTATTTCAATGATCTGGGAACAGATCTGCAAAATGAAATCATTGCCCGAACAGCACATACTTCCGGTTAATATAAAATAGGTGTCTTTTCTGAAAGCTTAAGTTTTTTACTTTTCAAACATCAGAACATGAACTAAATAGGCAGTTTTAAATTCATGTATCTTTTTTCTAAAGAAAGCCAATCAAAAAAATAGCAGCTATTCAATGATGAATTATAATGTGCAATTTTTAATTTTGTCTTACATTCGCAAAAGAATAGCACAATGCTTTTTCAATACAGAATTGTCACGAACCAGAAAATATGTTAAACCAGCGGTTACAACAGAAACTATTACAAAAGCTTTCGCCCCAGCAAATTTTGCTGATGAAGCTTTTGCAGATTCCGTCTGTTGCCCTGGAACAGCGTATCAAACAGGAGATTGAAGAAAATCCTGCGCTCGAAATAGAAGAGGGCGATCAGGAGGTTGATGCAGACGAGATTGCAGATGATTATGAGGATGATACTGGTGATGATTTTGAAGGCGAGGAGGAATATGATTCCACAGATGATGAGTTTGATTTTGATGATTACCTGGATGACGATGACATAGCAAGTTACAAATTGGCTTCCAATAATTCCAGTCCTGATGATGATAGTTATGAAGCGCCATTTTCCAGCAGTCAAAGCTTTCAGGATTTTTTACTGCAGCAGCTTGGTTATCGTAAACTAAATGAACGAGATCATGCTATTGGCGAGTATATTGTTGGTAATCTGGATGATGCGGGATATTTGAATCGTCCATTGGATGCTTTGGCTGATGATTTACTTTTTGCCTTGAACATAAAAACCAATCGCAAAGAACTGATAGAAATATTGCAGGTAATTCAGGATTTTGACCCTCCCGGTGTCGGGGCACGCAATTTGCAGGAATGTTTGCTGATCCAGTTACGCCGCTTGCAAGATGAAGAACCTGATAAGGATTTTCGACTGTCGATTATGATCGTAGATCGTTTTTTTAACGAGTTTACCAAGAAACATTATGAGAAAATCCTGAAAAGGGCAGAGATTAGCGAAGATGATCTTAAAGATGCGCTGGCAGAGATTTTAAAGCTTAACCCAAAGCCAGGAAATTCGATGAGTGATGCAGGGCGCACCAGCCAGTATGTAATACCTGATTTTATCATTTACAACAATGATGGCGAGCTGGAATTGTCGCTAAGTAGTCGCAACACACCGGAGTTAAGGGTTAGCAAGGCTTATGCAGAAATGCTTGAGACATATTCTGAGAATAAAAAGAACAAAAGCAATAAGGATGCAGTTGTTTTCGTAAAACAAAAAATTGATTCGGCCAAATGGTTTATCGACGCTATCAAACAACGGCAAAATACGCTGTATCTTACCATGCATGCCATAATGAATTATCAGTATGAGTATTTTCTCACAGGTGATGAGACTAAGCTTAGGCCAATGATACTGAAGGATATAGCTGAAATTGTAAATCTTGATATTTCTACGATATCGCGAGTGGCTAACTCTAAATATGTTCAAACTCCTTTTGGAACGTATCTTCTAAAAAGTTTTTTTAGCGAATCTATGCAAAATGATGAGGGAGAAGAGGTTTCTACCAGGGAGATTAAAAAAATTCTGAGCGATTGTATTGATGCTGAGAACAAAAGCAAACCGCTAACAGATGAGCAATTAACGGTAATATTAAAAGATAAGGGTTACAATATTGCCCGACGCACAGTTGCCAAATATCGCGAACAATTGAACATTCCTGTTGCCCGCCTGAGAAAAGAACTTTGATACATGCCTGCTACAACTGAAAAGCACTTAGCCAAATTTTTTTCTATACTTTTTCACCCCTTGTTTGTTCCGCTATGGGCGTATCTGGGTTTGATTTGGCAGGCTGATCTCATTATGTTACGCATTCCTTACACATTAGTTTGGAAGCTTGCAGGCTTGATTTTACTAACGACTTTTACCTTGCCTTTTTTTGTGATGCTTTTAATGCTCCAATTCAAAATGATTAGCAGCTTGCATATGCCTGTCAGACAAGAGCGAATTGCACCCCTTTTGGTTACAGCTGTTTTTTTCTATCTTACCTATTATCTTCTTAAACAATTGGATATTGCTCCTGTATTGTATGTTTATATGCTTGGAGCAACAATACTTGCAATCATCGCCTCAGCAATTACCTTATGGTGGAAAATAAGTTTACATATGATTGGTATGGGCGCCCTTACAGGTGCTTATAGCGGATTGGCAATAATTTCGCCAGGCAGTTTTACCTTATTATTGATTTTGGCTGTTTTAATTAGTGGAGTTGTCGGCACTTCCCGTTTGTTATTGTCAGCACATAAACCAATTGAAGTTTATTCTGGTTTTCTGGCAGGATTTGTATTAATGCTGAGTCTGTTTCTATGGATTGGAAACTGATATACAGCTTGATATTTCAATTCCTTAAAAAACGTGTTGAATAAAAAGCCTAAAAATTTGTGCTTTAGTTAAAAGGTTCGGTTGTTAAACCTTTTTTCTCAGCATTAAAATGGTGCTAAAGTTATACCAACAGAAAGTGGTAAAAACTCAGGGCCCAGATCACGCTGAAAAACACGCGCTGGTTGATAGTAAGCAAACACATTAATCCATTTATATCCAACGCGTAGTGTTGGGCCAAAAGTGTATTGCTCCAAAGAATTAATCCGTTTGTTTTTAGTGTAAACACGCGGCCCGATGGCTGTTGCATCGCCAACATATTTAGCTTTACTGTCAATTGCAACACCCAGTTTAAAACCTATGCCCAACTTCCATGCATTATTAAAACGAAAACGAAACTCTGCCGGAAAATCAAGGTATACCAGGTTTATTTTACTGCGTTTGTAATTATTTGTGATTGGAACAAACTTTACAGTATCTGCTGTAAAATCACCAATTTGTGTGTTAGAATAGAAGTTTTGCGAGCGGATACCCACGCCTAATGAAAAAGTGTGTGCGCTTTCTCCTAATGAAAAGTTGTAAGTGCCAAATACGTTAAAGCCCTGATTAATGGTACGCGCATCATAATCTGCAGGGGTTTGAGTTAAAATATCAGTATAGATATCGAACCCGACAGAGAATTTCTTACTGGTTTTATCTGTAATGATCTGAGCTTGAATAGTACTAACTACAAAAACAAAAATCAATAAAATTCCAAGTTTTTTCATGAGATGTGGTTTATTTTTTTTAACGGCAGTTTATGCTGAATAACGTTACAAAGGTATGAATTTGCATGCGAGCTGAAAATATATTCCATAATATGTTCTTTTATTCCAACATTTCGTCAAATAATTGATGCATGCTTTGGCTATTCCATTTGGCAGCGCCAGTTTTTCGTATTACTATTTTTTGTTCAGGGCTAATCACAAAAGTCGTTGGAATGCTTTGCGTTGCAAATTCTTGTGGTACTCCTGAACGGTGATAATAAATTGGCATCCGGAAGCCTCTCTTTTCCATGAAAGCATTAACCTTTTCTGGTGATTCATCAGTTACCAGTAAAAATGCTACACGATCGCTATAATTGTCATACAAGTCTTGAATGTCGGGCATTTCGGCAATGCATGGCGGGCACCAGGTAGCCCAAAAGTTTAAAAAAACAGGTTTATCCTGAAAGTCTGACAGGCGCAAGGATGTACCATTTTGATCAGCAAACGACCAGTTGAGGGCAGCCTTACTCAAGCTGAGTTGCTTGTCTTCATCAAGTGTACTCGGACTCATGGCCGTTATTCCGGAAACAAATGCACTGATTTCTTTTCTGCTTGCTGGTATAAGCAAGCCGATGATCAATAAAATAAAAAGTAAATCACTGATTTTTGAGAACCATCCTTTTTTCTCCCAATAGTCGTTCCATCTTTTTCTTAAATATGATTTCATGGGCTAAGGAAGATTAGTCATTTGAAGTTTTTAATTGATTACTTAACCTGGCTCTCTCATCAAGCAAGCGGTCTATTTCCTCATTTTTAAGGCCTTGCCGGCTAAGCATGGCGTCTATATGTGCAATCTGTTCCGCATAATTACCTTCCCGAAGTGGTTCAGCTTGTCTTGTGATAGGAATTTCATCCTGATCTTGCTCGTGCAGAAAATCGTCTTCACCAAGTTCTTCCTTCATTTGCTTGATGAACATGCGAAGCATCTGACGCATAGGTTCGTTTACAGGCCCCATCATTTGCATAGAAATCTGATCTTTCATGTTTTCATAGTTACGCAAAAACAACTTAAGCTGATCAAGTTGTGCCTTGTCGATACCTGGCATATCTTCTTCCGGATAGCGTTCCATGAGTTTTTTAAACAATCTGAATAATTCTTCGATATCTTTTTTGAAATCATCATTTTCCATAACACAAAAGTATATGTTTTCGGTAGTAGGATTATTAATTAAACAACAAGCTTGCCAAAAAGTTACAAGGAAAGCGTGTAATTAGTAAAATGATAAATTGATCAATAGAAAGCTGACATGCTGTCAGAGCGTTTCAAAGCGAAATCCTTTATTACTATAATATTCCAGTATTTTAGGAAGTGCAAAAAACATATTGTGCGAAGATTTTTCAGAATCATGAAACACAATTATGGCACCATCTTCAGTGTTGTCGGTCACGTAGTTCAGGCATTGTTCCGGGGTGGTTTCCGGATCAAAATCATAGCTAAGTACAGTCCACATTACAATTTTATATTCCTTTTTCAAGGATTGAATTTGCATTGGAGTAATTCGCCCGTATGGAGGCCTGAACAAATCAGAATCAACATATTTACGGCACTCGTTAACATTTTCGTAATAGTGATTTTGATTCGTTTTCCATCCATTTAAATGGTTCATGCTGTGATTGCCGGTTTTATGCCCCTGATTTAGAATTTCTGCATAGGTTTGCGGAAATCGCTGAACATTTTCACCAACACAAAAAAAAGTAGCTTTTGCTTGATATTGATGCAGCAATTCAAGTACTTTAGGAGTGATTTCGGGATGTGGCCCATCATCAAAAGTGAGATAAAGTGTTTGATTTCCAGCGGGCATCTGCCACAGAAGCGACGGATAAAATATCCTTAAAAAGACTGGAACTGTTACTGCTTTCATGCTACAAATTTACATTTTGTTATGCTGATATCCATACTAAAAAGTTAAATTTGCTTGAAATAATAAACCAAATCTGAAAAGTGGTTTTAGCATTGAACAATAAGCATTTTAAAAATTATAAATCTGAGTTATGAAAAAGTTAGTATTGATCCGACATGGTCAAAGCACCTGGAACAAAGAGAATCGTTTTACAGGATGGACTGATGTGCCGCTCTCTGAGCAGGGCGTTGAGGAAGCTAAAAAGGCAGGTAAATTATTGAAGGAAGAGGGCTATCAGTTTAAAATGGCTTACACTTCTTATCTTTCCAGAGCAATAAAAACGCTTTGGCTTGTGCTCGAAGAGATGGATCAAATGTATATTCCGGTATTGAAAAGCTGGCGATTGAATGAGAAGCATTATGGAGAGTTGCAGGGGCTTAACAAGGCTGAAACTGCTGAAAAGTATGGAGATGAGCAGGTATTGTTGTGGCGCCGTAGTTTTGATGTGCCTCCTCAACCGCTCTCAGATGAGGATCCAAGAAATCCAGCTAAAGATCCTCGTTTTGCCGATGTTGATCCAAAGGATTTACCCATGACAGAATCTTTAAAGGAAGTGATTGACCGTATGGTGCCTTATTGGGAGGGAGATATCAAAACCAGTTTGCAGAAGCATGGCGAAATACTCGTTGCAGCACACGGAAACAGCCTCCGTGCTTTGGTGATGCACTTAAAAGGAATGAGTGAGGAAGCAATTCTCGCTTTTAATATTCCTACAGGTATTCCCTATGTGTTTGAATTTGATGATGAGATGAATTTGAAGAAGGATTATTTCATTGGAGATCCTGACGAGATAAAAAAGTTGATGGACCAGGTGGCTAATCAAGCCAGTAAGAAGTGATTTTGTTAAACTTTTTCGGGCTTCTGATTTAATTGGAAGCCAGAATATTGTATATTTACTGCCTAAACAACCTCAATTAGCGTTGTTATGAAAAAAAGCTGGGTAATACCCGATATTCATGGGTGCAAGAAGACGCTTCAGGCTTTGATTGAAAACCAGATCAAACCGGATAAGTTTGATGTCTTATATTTTTTGGGTGATTTTATTGATCGGGGTCCGGACAGTAAAGGTGTGCTGGATTATATTATGAATCTTGAGGCACAAGAGTTTCAGGTTCATTATCTGAAAGGCAATCACGAAGATTATTGTATTCAGGCCTGGGAACAAGATCAAAACAGTAAGTTTTTTTTGGGAATACGTCAAAAGAAAAAAATCCAGAAAATCTGGGAAACCCATGGCGGAAAAGATACCCTGGCAAGTTTTGGTGTGAAATATGCTTCCGAAATTCCTGAGAAATATATTGATTGGATGCGCAAGGGGCGCTATTATATTGAGCTTGAAAATCATATACTTGTTCATGCTGGATTAAACTTTTCTATTGATGACCCCTTAGCGGATACATTTGCCATGCTTTGGACACGCGAATTTAGGGTGCAGCCTCAAAAAATCCGTAATAAAAAAGTGATTCATGGCCATGTGCCTGTGGATCTCGAATTTATGCATCATGTGATGCAGTCGAAAAGCTATCACTTTATTGATCTGGATAATGGTGTTTATATGGAAAACAGGGCAGGATATGGCAACCTTGTTGCTTTTGAACTCCATTCGCAGGAGCAATTGATTCAAACAAATATTGATTTCTAATTTTTTGAGCATATGGAGCTAAGCCCTATTGAGCCCGGTGAAATTGCACGTTTGAATAATTTGAGCTACAACGAATTACATTCCCGTCTAAAGCTGTTTTTACGTGATTTGCTGGAACATGATTTTGAACGTTTGTGCGCACTAATGTATAGGCACGACGTATCAGAGATACGATTTCATGAAGCCTTGCAACGCAAAACGGATGATGAACGGGCAGCTGAAATTGCAACATTGGTAATCGAACGTGAAAAACAGAAAATTGCTACACGAACAGCCTATGCAAAAAGCAAACAACAACAAATAGGAGATAAATGATTACAAACGAACATATACTTGTTGCTTTTGGTTTGACCCTTTTTGCGGGCCTGTCAACAGGAATAGGAAGTGCGATTGCTTTGATGGCTAAGCGCACTAACACTAAATTTTTATCAGTGGCACTGGGTTTTTCTGCTGGTGTAATGATTTATGTTTCGTTTGTGGAAATTCTGTCCAAAGCCCGTGTTGAACTCACAGAAGTTTATGGACTGCGCGAAGGATCCTGGTATACTGTTTTGGCCTTTTTTGCAGGAATTTTTGTTATCGGAGTGATAGATAAATTTATTCCCAATATCGATAATCCGCATGAAGTAAAACGGGTAGAGGAAATGGATCATATAGATGCCAAGAAGAAAAGACTAGCCAGAATGGGTATTTTTACGGCTTTGGCAATAGGTATTCATAATTTCCCTGAGGGGCTGGCAACTTTCACCGCGGCTTTGTCTGATCCAAATCTGGGGATTGCCATAGCAGTAGCTATTGCTATTCATAATATTCCGGAAGGCATTGCTGTTTCCGTGCCGGTTTATTATGCCACCGGAAGTCGTAAAAAGGCTTTTTGGCTTTCTTTCAGCAGTGGACTTGCCGAGCCAATTGGCGCCCTTGTTGGTTATTTGTTACTTATGCCTTTTTTAAGCCCTGCTGTTTTTGGAATATTGTTTGCCATGGTTGCCGGAATCATGGTTTTCATTTCACTTGACGAACTGCTGCCTGCTGCTGAAGAATACGGCGAGCATCATTATTCTATTTATGGAATGGTTGGGGGCATGGCACTTATGGCGGTTAGTCTTTTGCTCTTTCTTTAATTCTGTTTTATTCCTAAACAAATTACTGTAAATTTGTTAGCAAATAAGAAGTATGCGCTGGCGGCTTATTGGCTTTCTGTACTTTTTTTTGGCATGGATTACTGGTTTATATGCACAGGAACCGGTATACAGGCAGTATACCAACAAAAACGGGCTGCCATCTTCAGAGGTTTACGATGTGCTTCAGGATCACAAAGGCTACCTCTGGTTTTCTACAGATCAGGGATTGGCCAGGTTTGATGGATATCGCTTCAAGGTTTTCAATGAAGAGATGGGGCTTCCGGAAAATACGGTTTTTGATCTGGAACTGGATTCACAAGGCAGAATATGGGTAAATTCAATTCAAGGTCATTTTTCATATATTGAAAATGAAAAAGTAGTACCATATAAGTACAATTATATCTTAGATAGCCTTGCTGAAGGAAAAAGTGCAACTTCCAGAATTTATGACACATACAACGTGTCGGAAGATGGTAGTTTGCTGATAAATATCCGACTTGCTGGGTTGGTGCGAATTGATTCAAAAGGTAATATCGAAACATTAAAATCTAAAGAAAAAGATTCCTATCATGAATTAGTTGTTTATCCGAATCAAAAACTCCTCAAACAAAGTGCTGTTGATATGCCTCCGGCTAATACACTGTTGCTTAATTATCATAATTCTGACTATAGACTTCCTTTTCCACATAGCCAGGAATCTTTAAAGAGGTTTTTGTCTTATTCAGTGCTTAATGAAGAGCAACTTATATATTCAGTAAACAGTAAGTTGTTTTCTTATAGGTTTTCTGAAGATAAAACAGACAGCATTTCATTTGACAGTAATGTGCTTTCTCTAATAATTGATCCGAATGGCGATTTATGGGTAGGCACCTATGCAGATGGTGTTTATATTTTCCCAAATGGAAGGCTGGATGCAAAGCCGCTTAGGGTTTTCGACAGACTTTCTGCCAGTTCATTTTATTTTGATCAGGAGGGGGGGTTATGGATTACTACCCTTAATAAGGGAGTGTTTCATGTTCCTTTTCTTGGAAGCTGGTTTTATAACCGGACGAATTATTTTGATTTTGAAAATGTTATTGATGTTGTTGCTGAAAATGGTAAAGGTGTTTGGTTGGCATTAAACAGGGGTAGAGTTGTTTGGATTGGAAATGATGGTGCCTATCAGCTGTTAAATATTAACAAAAAGCTGAGCATTGAAATAAATGACATCTTTTACAGCAAAAAGCATAAAGCATTAATTGTGGCTACCTCAGGCTACACTTATTTTGTAACTAGGATAAATACGGACAAAAATATTTCATTCAATCTCAGAGAAGAAAAGCGGTTTGGCGAAGGTATAAAAAGTATTTTTCAAAGTGATGACGGAATATTTCATGCTGGCTATTTTAGAGGCTATAAGCAATTCAGCTCCGATTATCAAATTAAGCTAAATGCTGCTTCTCAAGGATTTATCCATAGAGTTGAAGATGTCGTAAAGTCGGGTAATAGGATTTATTTAGCCACACTTGATGGTTTATGGAAAATTGAAAATGACAATATTTCAAAACCAGAAAGAGACAGCGTGTTGCTTAGCAAACGAATTACCAGCTTGATGGCACTCAACGACACTATTTATATGGGAACAAAAGGGAATGGGCTTTTAATATTAACTTCTGATACATTGATACAATTGGGAGAAATAAACGGTCTTGCTTCCAATGCAGTATCTTCCATAGCGCATAACAATCAAAATATAATTGTAGGGACAAATGCTGGTTTAACCCTTATAAAACGTGCATGGTCGCCCAAACATCCTGAAATAAGAAGCTTTGATGCTAATTCAGGCTTGCTTTCCAACGAAGTAAATGGTGTGGCAGTTGATGGGAATCTGCTATTTCTGGCCACTGCTAACGGTCTGCACAAAGTACAGTTAACTGAATTTGAAAAACTCCATGGTCATATTCCAATTTATATAACTGAAGTGATTGTGAATCATAAGAACATCCCAATAAGCTCTTCTTTGGAAGTGCCATTTTCTGATAACAATATACAGTTCGATTATTTTGCGCTTAGCTATCGCAACAGAGGCAAACAAACCTATCGTCATCGGATGACAGGAATTGAAAACGAATGGGTTGTAAATCAAAAAACAACAGCTCAGTATCCTTTTTTACCTGCTGGTAACTATGTTTTTGAAGTAAGTGTACGAAATGAACAAGGCGAGTGGAATCCCGAACCTGCCCGTATAGCCATTACAATCTTAAAGCCCTATTGGGCTAAGACTTGGTTTCTGGTTTTAATATCTCTTGTAATTATTACATTAATAAGTTTGTTATTCTTATGGCGGATAAAAGTTGTCAATCGCAGAAATAGATTGCTTTACGATATCAACTGGTATCAGCAGGAAGCATTGATAAACCAGATGAATCCGCATTTTCTGTTTAATTCTTTGAATACAGTACATCGCTATGTGCTTCAAAATGACCGCATGGCATCAAGCAGGTATCTTACCAAATTTGCCACACTCATGCGAAAAACACTTGATAATTCTCAGGATAAGTTTATTTCAATAGCGAAAGAAGTTGACGCATTGAAGCTTTACCTGGAGCTGGAATCGGCCAGATTTAAAGATAAGTTTCAGTTTTCAATTGAGGTAGAACCTTCAATCCCACAGGAAAAAGTGATGATACCGGTTTTTATCATACAACCCATTGTTGAAAATGCTATTTGGCATGGATTGATGCACAGCGATAAGCCGGGATTGATTGATATTAAATTCAATCGTATCAATGGCAAAAACCTTGTGGTAAGCGTACGTGATAATGGGATTGGCCGGGAAGAATCTGAAAAGATAAGAGCATCAAACAAACCGGATCAGCGAAAATCTCTTGGCCTGGCAATTATTAAGCGTCGCATAGAATTAATTAATACACAGGAACGCACCGATATAAAAATAACCTACAACGACCTGAAACATGCTGATGGAAGTTGTTCAGGTACAGAAGTAATTGTACATTTCCCAAACTTTTTAACACCATACTCCCATGAGTCCTTTCAAAGTAATTCTAATTGATGATGAGCCTGATTCTATTATATCGCTTGAGATTATTCTTCAGGAATTTTGTGGCGATCAGTTGGTTGTAGTTGACAAAGTGTCAATGATAGATAAAGCCTGGGATAGTATAAAAGTGAATCAACCGGATTTGATTTTCCTGGATATTGATATGCCCAGAGGCAACGGATTTGATTTGCTTGAACGTTTTCCAATTCGCAAATTTGATGTGATTTTTATTACTGCATATGGTCGTTATGAAGAAAAAGCAAAAGATTATGGTGCTTTTGACTACTTATTAAAGCCAATTGATATAGAAGAATTTAAGGGAGTTATTGAACGTTTTATATCATATAGAAATCAGAATGGTCCAACAGACTTCAGACTAAAGCTTTAATGCAAAATCCAATTCCCTTCTTTGACGAACTACGAACAGCGGTTATGTGCCCTTATCAAACTTAATATGAATAGCCGGGAAATGGCTTCTGTACTAAACATTTCACCCAATAGTGTCAAAAGTGCCCGTTATCGCTTAAAGAAGCATCTGTTTTTAAAACCAGAGGATAATTTAGAGCTGTTTATCAGAGGTTTGTAAAAAAACCGGCAATGGATTTCCAGTGCCGGTTTAATATATTTACAGGAATAGTAAAATTTCTATTCTTCTTCTTTGAGGCTTTCTTCGTATTCTTTAAGCAATTTGGTTTGTACATCACCCGGAACCTGAGCGTATTCAGCAAACTTCATAGAATAAGTACCACGACCAGAAGTGATAGAACTTAAAGAAGTGCTGTATTTATCCATCTCGGCAAGTGGCACTTTTGCACGGATTACCTGATATTTTCCATCAGCATCCATACCCATAATTACAGCCCTGCGACCTTGCAGGTCAGTCATACAAGCACCCATCATATCTTCTGGCATTCTGACGGCAACATCATAAACGGGCTCCATGATTTTTGGGCCGGCATTTTTGAATGCTGTGCTAAAGGCATGACGTCCAGCTAATTTAAATGAAATTTCGTTGGAATCAACCGGGTGCATTTTGCCATCATACACATAAACAATGATATCACGTGCATAAGACCCTGTAAGCGGTCCTTCTTCCATACGTTCCATGATACCTTTTAAAATGGCTGGCATGAAGCGTGCATCAATAGAACCACCTACGATACAGTTAGCAAAAATCAGTTTACCTCCCCAGCTAAGCTTATGTTCTTCCTTGCCGCGGACTGGAAAATCAGTAGGATCTTTATACCCCTCGAAATAAGGCTGAACCATCAGGTGTACTTCACCAAACTGACCAGCACCACCAGATTGTTTTTTGTGACGATAATCTGCTTTAGCAGACTTAGTAATGGTTTCGCGGTAAGGGATTTTTGGCGAATAGAAGTTTACTTCAAGTTTGTGCACATTATCCAAATACCATTTAATTGTATTCATGTGGTATTCGCCCTGACATTGTAATATCAGCTGACGCAATTCACGGGATAGTCCGGCAATGATTGTGGGATCAGTACGATGCATTTCCTGGAGGATACTTCCAAGTTTTTCATCTTCCTGTGAATTTACTGCTTTAACGGCAGTCATAAAAATAGGATCAGGGAAAACTATGGGCTCAAAGCCAGCATCAGCAGCTTTTGGATCCATCAATGAGTCATTAGTGCGAATGTCTTTTAGCTTGATAGTGACGGCAATATCTCCGGCAACTACTTTGTCGATTTTTTCACGGTTTTTACCATTAATAATAAACAACTGTGAAATTCTTTCTTTGTGGTCGTTTCTGGGATTAATAAGGTCTTGTCCTTCAGAGATTGTGCCACCATAAACCTTAATCATAGAAACTTCACCCAAATGCTGCTCATTGGCTACTTTAAACACCAATAATCCTGCAGGGTCGTTTACATTAGCGCTGTATTCTTTTCCTGCTGTGGTTTTGCGGGGATTTGAATTATTTGGTGCAGGACAACTGTGCACGATGAAATCCATCAAACGATGAACACCAATGCCGTGTTTAACTGCGCCACACATGATGGGGAAAATTCCACGCTGTACCAATCCTAAACGAACACCCTGGCGAGTTTCTTCCAGACTGAGCATGTCATTTTCAAAGTATTTTTCCATTAACGCCTCATCACCTTCGGCAGCGTTTTCTACTAATTCTTTGTGAAGCGCTTCAGCTTTTTCCATTTCATCAGCAGGAATATCAAGCACTTCCGGGGCACCACCACCTTGTGGAAATTTCAACAATTTCATCAGCATCAAATCAATTACACTGTCAAATCCTTCTCCGGAGTTTACAGGGTATTGCGCTACTGTTGCCTTATCTCCAAAATAATCTTTTATTTGGCGAACAGCTTCATCAAAATTGGCATTATGATGATCAAGATGGTTAACAAAAAACACAACAGGAGTATCTGCACGTTCGGCAAGTTTCCAGGCGTTTTCAGTTGTTGCTTCAACTCCGGCCTGTCCGTTAATTGTCATAATGGCGGTGTCAGCAACTGTTGCTGCTGCCAAAATATCTCCGGCAAAATCACTAAAACCAGGTGCGTCCAGTATATTTATCTTTTTGTCCTCATGCAGGGTGTGTAACAAGCTGAGATGAACAGAAATCTGACGATCCAATTCAATCTGTCTGTAATCAGAAACAGAGTTTTTGTCATCAACGCTTCCTTTTCTGTTAATAACCTTGCCTTCGAAGAGCATATTCTCTGCCAAGGTCGTTTTGCCGGATTTTGCAGCGCCAATCAGGGCGACATTCCGAATTTCGTCTGTTTGGTAAACCTTCATATGTAAAATGCTGTTAAAATTATTCAACTAATTTTCAAAATAGGCCTGCAAAGCTAAGCATTTCAGCATTATAAACAAATCACAATCCTTATTTATAATGATGACAATTAAGGGATTTTTGGAAATATTAACGCTTATTTACCAGCTTCAATTTCCCTGATTTGCTTCCTGATGCTGTCCCATTGTTCCTGACTCATTTTAGCACCAATCACTTCAATAACATTGCCCGCAAGTAAGCTGCCAATTTTTCCTGCTTTTTCAAGGCTCAATTGATTTGACAGTCCGTAAAGGAAACCTGATGCGTACATATCGCCTGCTCCTGTTGTATCAATGGCATTGGCTTTAATTGGTTCAACAGGATAAACCTGATCCAAATGCTTAATTAGAGAACCTTCCCTGCCTACTTTTACAATTGCGATTTCACAATGGTTTGCTATAAAATCAAGGGCTTCCCGGGGAGCTAAACCTGTAAGTGCCCTGGCCTCTTCTTCATTGGCAAAAACGAGATTAATTTTGTTGCTGCGAAGCAGATCGAGCAAAAAGTCTTTTTGGTCTTCCACAACATTGTAGCTTGCCAGATCAATGGCCACTTTACTGCCTGACTTGGATGCCAAATCAATAGCTTTAATTAAAAGCTCCTTGTTCTGAACCAGATAGCCCTCGATATAGAAATAATCATAACCGGAAAATAAATTTTCGTTCAAATGATTAGCAGAAAGCTCGATGGCTGCCCCGAGGTAAGTAGCAAAAGTACGTTCACCGTCATTGGTAACAAAGGCCTGTGCAACACCTGATGGTGTATTGCTGCTAAAAAGTAGTGGCTTTATGCCAGCAGCTAACATATCGTCTTTGAAAAACTTACCTGTAATGTCTTCTCCAACATGTCCAATAAAAGCAGTATCAACGCCTAATCGTGCCAAACCATGAATAGTATTTGCTGCAGATCCTCCTGAAGATTGAATGCTGCTTAAATGAGCCGTAACTTCAGAAACTCTTTTTGACCTGCTGTCGTCAACCAGCTGCATGCTTCCCTTTGGGAGTTCCAGTTGTTGTAGTAAGTCTTCCTGGTCAAGCCTAATCATTTTGTCAACCAATGCATTGCCAATGCCCAATACCTTTTTTGCTTTCATACTTTTATTGAATTTTAGGGGGCAAAGGTATGAAATGCACAAAAACGAAACCTATAGTTTGGAACTAAAGGGATTTAGTAGACCATTAGTTTTGTTGTCAATGTTTGACTTTTGGAAACCAATTTTAAGATCAACAAACCCTGAAAATGATCTCTTATTCTGATTTCAAGCTTGTTATTGCCCAGATCGTAAGTAAACGGGATCGATTTTCCATTTGATTCGATGAGGCCAACCTGCTCAGGAATAAAGCTTTCAGGAAGAGCAACTGAAAATTGACCAGAACCGGGATTTGGGGATACTTTTAACGCATCAATAGTATTTTCATCAAGGCTAATAAAGCAATCATCTCTTATTGTAAGTTGCATTTTGCCAGATGCAGTACAACCATCCAATACACCAATAACAGTAATTTCACGGGTAGTTCCTGCCTGGTAATCCGTTCCAAGTATTGTAATTTGCTGGGTAGTGGCTCCAGTATTCCAATAATAATCAGCAAATCCTTCGCCGGCATTAAGTCGGAGGGTGTCGTTAGGGCAAATCAGAGTATCGCTTCCAAGGTCTATGCTACTTAAGCCTCCAAACACAATAGTTTTAGCGGTTGCACTGTCAGTACAGCCATATTCATTGCTTAAGACATAGTAAATATTATGTGTGCCATCGCCTGCAATTTCAGGATTAAACACACCCGCAACCATTCCAGGCCCTGAAAACAAACCACCTGCAGGTGTTCCAATCACTTGCGTAGGTTCATCACTTTGACAATAAACGGGTAGCAAACCTTCAATTGAAACTGCCGTTCTGGGAAAAACATTCACAGTGATTTCGGCGGTATCAACACATCCAAATTCGTTACTTCCAAATACCTGATAGGTAGTCGTATCCAATGGAAATACAAAAATGGGCGATCCTGTTGCTCCATGACTCCAGGTATAGCTTGAAGCACCAGTAGCAGCCAGTTCAATCTGGGTGCCTGCACAAACCTCTGTTTCGGAAGCGGTAGCTGTAACTGTTGGTTTAGGTTGTACAATCACGTTAACCGTATCTGAGGCACTGCAAAACAAAGGGCCTCCATTTGAAACAATAGCATAATAAATATCAGACTGCTCCGGAACCAATGTAAGCTCGAAAGAGCTGCCAATCAGTCCTGACGAGTTATACCACTCACAACTTTCGCCTCCGGAAGCCACAAGATTGATACTTGTGCCAAAACAAACTTCTGAATCTTCACTTACTGTAATTTCTGGTGTTTCGTAAACAAATACCTGCAAGCTGTCAGCTGAAGAGCATCCAATCTCTGAAAATATTTCTGCTTTAATCCAGGCGTTTGCTGTTGGTTCAAATATGCGGCTAAGTGTAGATAATCCATCAAAAAACACAGTATCCGTTTCATTCCAGACAACATAGTCAGGATTAATATGATTATTGCCCGAAACACTTAATTCCAGTTGTTCTCCTGAGCAAAATTGATCGCTTCCGGCAGTAATTTCAAGGTTAATTTCGGGTTTGCTTTGTACCGTAACATATGCAGTATCGCGCATCAGGCAGCCAAATCCGTTAACAGCTTCTGCCCATAACAGATACACGCTATCTGCTACTGGTGGATCGAAAATAATGGTTTGTTCTGAACTCCCGTCCCACCATTGAAAGCTTTCGGCATTTTGTGTGCTTAAACTAAGTGTTATTTGTTCGCCAAAGCACAAAGATGCTTGCTGCGGACTAATTGTTATTCCGGGTAGCTCAAGAGCAAACACAGTAAGGGAATCCATAGTCATGCATCCTGATTGGGCAAAAACCTCAAGTATTATCTGGGTAGTGTCGGTAACGATATAGTTCAGTTCAAAACTTGTTTCCGGGAGCAGCTCATCATCAGCATACCAAAAATAAGTATAGTTGTCACCAACAGGTCCTTCCAGTGTTAGGGTATCGTTTATGCAAACCTGCGTATCGTCAGGGAAATCGAAAACTGGTGTTTCAACAGGCACTAATATTGTTGAATCAACGGCTACGCATCCATTAGGGGGAATCACTTCTACTAACACCTGTAAAGTATCTGAAAGAAGTACATTAAAAACGGAGTCTGTATCTGCTTGAATTTCATCATTTAAATACCAGTTATAAGTAAAATCAGTACCACCCGGCGCTTGAATTTCAAGGCTGTCATTCAGGCAGCCAAAAATTGTGTCGGTAAATGCTATTTGGGGCTTTAACAGGGCATTAATTACAATAGTATCAATTGAAATACAGCCGTTTGGAGGGTCAATTTGAGCAATAAGTGTTACTGTATCTTGAACAATAAAGCCATATTCATGCAGATCTTCGGCTACAGTATCATTATTCGCTATCCACAAATAGGAATAATCAGCAGAAAAAGGAAGCTCAAATGAAATACTATCCTCCTGACAAACATCAATATCAGGACCAAAATCTATCATGGGCTTCAGAAGTGCATTTATTATGACTGTATCCGCTGTAATACAGCCATTTGGAGAGCCTATTTCTGCAATTAGCGTTACAGTATCCTGAACAACAAAGCTATATTCATTTACATTTTCAGCAACGGTATCATCATTGGCTATCCACAGATAAGTATAATCTGCCGAAAAAGGAAGTGTAAAAGAAACACTCTCTTCCTGGCAAATCTCCAAATCCGGCCCAAGATCAAATACCGGAGCTTCAAGTACATTAATGGTAATTGTATCGGATGCTTCACAACCACCTTCTGTTAAAAGATCAACCCAATAAGTTGTGGTTATTTCAGGGCAAACCAATATTGAACTGGTAGTGCTGTCGTTGCTCCAGAGATAAGTGTTTCCCTCTGCAAAAGGGGCTTCAATCAGCACACATTCGCCCTGACAAATTTCGATATCTGGGCCAAGGTCAAAATCGCAGGTTTCACAAAATCCGGCTTCATATTCCACATTAGGTATCGCACAAAGCCGGTCTTTCATTGCTTGCTGCGCCTCGCCAGAGGGCATCATCAACACATAATCCATGGCAATCAAACAATCATATTCAGCTTGTGTATTTTCAGCAATGGTAACAAATTGATCTGCTAAAACTTCTGGGTCTTCTATTTCACGACCGTCCCACTCAAGGTTAATAAGTGAACTGGAAGTTCCAGTACCATTAAAGGTGTTATTGGTACCGCCATTGATAGTAATATTTGTGATCACAGCATTTTCGGCATCTACTAAGAGGGATAAAGGGTAAAAGCGCTGATCTGTGGGAATTTGTCCTTCCAGAAGAATCAAAAGGGTATTGCCGGCCACATTGTAATTGAGGGTCGTTAGTTCACTGATACGCAGATAATCCAGTATTTCCTCTTCACTGGTCATCCAGATATTGTCATCACCTGCAATACCGTAATTGCTTGCAATGGTATTGAAGTCGTTGATGAAATTCGTTTCGCCGTAGTTATTGATAATGCTATGACCATACAAAGGGAGCCACCAATTTCCATCGGCTGTTGCCAAAAAATCAGCCAAATCAGTGACCGGAGAATCCTCAGCGCTTCTGCGATTTAATTCCAGGTTTTGGTCCCAGCCTGAAAATGAATTAACATCTACGCCGTTATCCGTAACAACCTGTCCACCAACACGAAATGCTATTCGATAACCGTTATCAAAAGCGCCTTGGGTATAGTCTACGTTTCCATTAGGGTTCACTAATATTCTGGTTCTCACACCTCCGGGAGTAACGCCATAAAGTTTCCTGCGAATATAGCTTTCGTTTCTGCGAATACTGTAATGCATAAAATCTCCAGAAGATCCATCTTCCGAAATACCATGGTTATAAATTGCAGATCCGTTTTCGTACATTAGTGCCAATTGATCCCAGGTTACGTTGGTAAAACCATTTGCCGGATCATGCATATCAAGGCCATTAAAAGAGCTAAAAGAGAAAAGTGCAGTGCTTATTTTAAATGACAATGGATTTCCACAACCATCTGTGTAAAAAAGGCCAGGGTAATTTGTGCCACCTTCATTAATTCCGGTGAAAAAGGGAAAGCCAACAGTGTAAACATCTCCTATTCCGTCGTCAGTATGAAAGCTAAGGGCAAATTTCTTGTTGTAACGTAAAGGTGCTTTTTCGACAGTGACATTAGTAGGTGGCTGATCAAAATTTACCAGAATAAAATTTATCCCGGGATCAGCAGTTTGGGCTTTGCTTTCGTAGTTATGAATCAGCATGAACTGCAAAGTCATAAGCAGCACCCATGTAATCGTGTAAGTATATTGCGTTTTCATGTTTACTACCTCCTGTTAAATTCAACGGGTTTGGGTCCGGGCTTAACCGGCCTGCTTGGCGTTGGATATTTTTTTCGACTCGATCTGGCATCATAAAAATGCGTAAGATTTTTTGTGGTAATACGATACCCTACAGTTATTTCATGCGCTCCTCCTGAACCATTATATACGCCACCAAAGCCCATTTCGTAAGAATAGCCAATAACAAAACCTTCAAGAAGTTCGCCACCCACTCCAAAAACCAATGCATTACTACTGCGATACATTAAACCAATATGGTACTTGTCGTCATAAAAAGCTGTTGCTGAAATATCTACAACTGATGGCTGGTTATCTGTTTTCTGATAAACACCAAATGCTTGTAATTGCCACAGATCAGCAAGTCTGAACCGATTTGAAACATGTATCAAAAATGAGCGGTCGAAAGTGAATTTTGCGTCAGCGCCTTTGTTGTAGGTGTCTTTGGAACGAAAAAGAACTGGTAATCCAAAGCCAAGATGAAAATGATTCCAATTATAGATTAAACCAAAGTTTGCGTTAAAGTTTGATCCTGTTATTCTGTCTAAATCCTTCAATAATGGATCGTCAAGGTCGGCATTCACCTGATCAAAACGAATGATACTTTGATAAAAGCTTCCACCTAAAGCAAAAGAAAGAAATTGGCTGTTAGCCATTTGCAGGCGGTAAGTATAATTTAAATTTGCTTTTATCCTGTTAAAAATATCTGTGTTATCTGCCAAAATTTCTCCACCGATATACATGTTTTGGTATACCTGTCCAAAGCCGTTTATTCTGAATGTTTGCGGGCTGCCTTCAATATTTCCCCAATCCCTGCGATAGTTCAGAAAAACTGCTGCATTATCGTAAGCGCCTGCAAATGCCGGATCGAGTGTGTAACGGTTAAAAGTATAATGTGTGCTAATGGGCAATTGCTGCGCAGATACAGGTGTAATCGTCATCATTAAACCAAACAGGCAAGCTCCCAATGTAAATAGTAAGTTTCTTTTCATCATCGCAAAATACTGATTGGTCCTTTAATTACTTTTCCGTCAGCTGCCTCTATTAAGTAGTAATACGTTCCCTCTGGCAAAGGATTTCCATTGAATCGTCCGTCCCAATCGTTTTGATAATCGTTTGAACTGTAAACTTGTCGGCCATTTCTGCTGTAGACTGCAACTTTTGCAGGGCCATAAGTAGCTAAATCTATGAGCCAAACATCATTAAAGCCATCACCATTGGGTGTAAACAGATTCATAATGCCATCTGTAGGGTCTACCGGATTATCTGTTTCAACTACAGTGAAAACCCTGTTATTCGAACATCCCTGATAATAAATCTCAACATCAAACACACCAGCGTTGATTACCCTGAAAGTTTCAGTGGTAACCCCTCCAGCCCAAAACAAACTATCGTAAGGGCTTTCTACCATAAATGTAACACTACCTCCTTTTTGCATTTCAACTTCGGCTCCTTCGGCAACCACCGTTCCGTTTTCAAGTCTTAGATCAATAATTGGGGCTGATCGCACTGTTATATTACGAATAGCAGTATCGCTGCATCCATAATTTGACGTAACAACCAGGCTAACTTCATATGTGCCTGCGCCATTATAAAAATAGGATGGGTGCTGAAAATCAGCAGTACTGCCGTCACCAAGATCCCATTCCCAGCTTTCCGGAAAACCAACGGTAATAGTGCTTAGGTCAGTAAATTGAACTGCCTGGCCTTCACAATTGTTGGCATAGTCGAATCTCACAAATGGATAGTCTGCTACCGGAATTGCATGATATTTGGTTACTAAACGTCCACTTAAGGTTTTTACTCTAAGTCCGGTAAGCTGCTCCCCCGGCTGCTCATAGAGGTATTGCACGGTATCGCCAAAAGCATCACCAAAAATTCCATCGCCATTTAAGTCCCATTCTTTTACAAGTATAGAGTCATTGCTTGTTATCCGGCTAAAATGGTTGGTTGCAAAGCCATAACAAACAGTATCAAATACAAAATCCACACTAATCTCATACTGAACCACAATTTGCGCAGTATCTGTTTGTACACATCCTTGTTGACTTGTTCCTTGTACTATATAAGTTTCGCTTTGTTCGGGCTTTACGATAAGTGTGTCGTTAGTGGAACCATCGTTGATCCATAAATAACTTGCTGCTCCGGTGGCAACCAAAGTAACTTCTTCCATTGGACCCACCGTATCGGCTGAAGCAATTATCTGAACATTGGGTAAGTCAATGCTTGATATCTGAATGGTATCACTCAAAACAAAACCATTGGCCAATTCGGCTTGTGCCCAAAGTATAGTATCGCTTAAACATTCAAAACTAACAGATTGCGTTGTCTCACCTGTGCTCCATAGATAGCTATCGGCTTCAGGGGCTTCAAAATTCAGAACTGTGCCGAAGCAAACGGCCGTATCAGCACCAAGAAACTCATTTTTAGGACAAAACCCCACTTCATAATTGAATGAAAGGGCGCATAAACGTTCGCGCAGACTTTCTTTAAGGTCTCCTTCAGGCAGCATTTGTACATAATCCATTGCGCTGAGCGCATTGGCTGCCAATAAACTGGTCTCAGCCAGTTCAACAGCATCTTCAGCTTGCGTATTAAGATCTGGCACAATGCTTCCACGCCATTTTAGATTCAGAATAGCATCGCTTCCATTATAGCGGTAGGTAGAGATATTATCTGGTTCTTCAACGGTCATTTCCACAATATTCGACTCGCCTTCAACAATTAAGGTGATACAATAATCACGCAAATCAGTTGGAATATCCGTACCGTTAAAAGTGATTTCCAGAATATTGCCGTTAATTGTGGTTTGCACCTGGGTTTCTTGTTTTATTTTGAGGTACTCAACCAAATCTGTTGAAGTAGCTGACCATATTTGATCACTTCCATCCCTTCCAAAAGTGCTGGCTACCTGATTCATTTCCTGTTTGAAAAGGTCGAAGCTAATCCCATCTTCAAAACTATCGAGGTAATAAGTTGCAATGGGATGATTGTTTTCACCGCTTTGCTGAGCCAGCGACTGTATCTGGTTAAAAAAGCCACTGGTAAAAGCTGAACGTGATAGCTGAACGCCATCAACATTGCTTATGCTTTCGCTGGGAACCGGATTTGGAAAAGCTCCTGCGCCATTGCTGTATACTCCCAAAAAGTATTCTTTTGCCAATGCAAGCTGATTCGTGGCTTCATTTTCAGGAACCACATATACCTGGGTACGGTATCCACCCGGAATGGTTCCGCTTAGTGTTTTACGTTGGGTGTAGCTTTTGCTTCTGGCTACTTCCACGCCGGGATCTTCTGTAGCGGGGAAATTCAGCCCGTTTGCAACAACGCCAAATTCACCAGCCCACAGATTAATGATGTTGTCCCAGTTTAAATAGCCTGCTTGATAATCATGTACATCATTTCCATTCTCGTCAAATAAATAATGCACCGCATCCATTTTGAACGGCTGAATGCTGTTGGCCTGTCCTTCAGTAAAAAATAATCCCGGATTGCCTGCCTGACCTTTAAAATAGGGCAATACCTGATCATTTACGGCTGGATTGCCATTATTTAGTTGTAAAATAAGCGCAAAGTCTTTGTTATATTTTAACGGAGCCTTAAAAATATTAAGTGCAGCACCGGGTTCATCAACAAAAGTGATTGTTACTTTAAAGTCTTCAACTACAGAGCGCTGAGCAACAGACTCAATTCCGTAAAATGTGCCAAAAATTATCAATAACAGCAAAAAGGTTGTTTTATGCATCATTGAGGCAAGCCTTAGGTTTTTAAAGCCTAAAGATAAAGATTGTTATCAAATGCGGATAGGTAAATTGACTTATTTTATCCACATTTTATTAATAATAGGCCAGCTGACGCCAATCATTCGTTATCTTAGCTGCAAACTATTTTAAGTATGCGTTTAATAAAAGGGCTGATTCTGATTTGCGGAATCATTTTTCTGATGGCTTGCAAGCGTGAATCTAATGAGAAATTTTTTGAGCCTGGTGTGAGCCAGGAATTGGCTAAACTCAGAAGCAGTCAGATCCGTAATGTAAATTATTTACTTTTTGTAAATGTTCCGGAACTAAAGGAGGAAAAAATTGATGCCAGCCTGGTATTGGAGTTTTTTTTGGCGGATGATACAAATCCGGTAATAATTGATTTTTTGCAACCTCAGGAGTTTTTGTATGAAGTACTCCACAAAGGAAAAATAATTGATTACCAGTTTAACAACGGACACATCGTTTTTGATAAAGGCCTCCTGGAGCTGGGAGAAGTTCAGCTGGAGTTTAGATTCAGGATGGGAGAGGAAGCACTGAATCGGCAAGAGGATTATTTGTATACCTTGTTTGTACCGGATAAAGCTTCTACGGCTTTCCCTTCTTTCGACCAGCCCGACATAAAAGCATCTTTTCTGCTGAATATGTCAGTCCCAAAACACTGGACAGCGGTATCAAACGCACCGGTTTTAAGAACTTTTTCGGATGCTAACCGCAAAAGTATTGCCTTTGCCAAAACCAGACTGATGAGTACTTATTTGTTCAGTTTTGTTGCCGGCGTTTTTGAGCAACTTGAAATGAGTGAAGATGATTTTAAGATGCAGCTGTTTCATCGCGAGTCAGATACCAGCCTGCTGGGTGCAAATCTGACTACTATCTTTGATCAGCATAAAGAGGCACTGGCGCAAATGGAAACCTACACGGGAATTGATTATCCTTTTCAGAAGTTTGATATTGTGTTGATTCCCGGTTTTCAATACAGCGGGATGGAACATCCGGGCAATATTTATTACCGCGATACACGCTTGTTACTCCCAGAGGATGCCAGTGCGTCGCAAAAGCTCAAAAGAGCTACACTGATTGCGCACGAAACTGCTCATATGTGGTTTGGTAATCTGGTTACCATGCGCTGGTTCAATGATGTTTGGCTTAAGGAGGTTTTTGCAAATATGATGGCCGCTCAAATAGCTCACCCGCTTTTTAGCGATCAGAACCATGAGCTTTTGTTTATCATTGATCATTATCCGCCTGCCTATCAGATTGATCGCACGCCGGGAGCAAACCCAATTCAGCAGCCATTGGACAATCTCAGCAATGCCGGTCAGCTTTACGGGCCTATCATCTATCAAAAGGCACCAATTGTTATGAAAAATCTGCAGCAGCTGTTTGGAGATTCCTTGTTCAGAATAGGATTACAAAATTATTTGAACACTTATGCCTGGGGCAATGCCGACTGGAACGACCTGATAGCTATTCTGGATGAACAGCACCCTAAAGATTTGGAAGCCTGGAGTAATGTGTGGGTAAAAAGCGAAAGGATGCCCCAGATTCAGGCAAGAAGAGATAAGGGTACCTATACTTTCAATCAAAGTGACCCATTGAATTTTGATCGTGTCTGGGCACAAAGCCTGAACCTGAAGTTTTTTACAGAAAACAACAGTTTCACAATTGATTATTGGTTTGATACGACGACGATAAGTATTGCTGTACCACAGGAAGTTAAAGCAGTTTTGCCGGCTGCCGAAGGTTTAGTGTATGGTGCTTTTATTCCGGATAGCCTAAGCATGGATTTTCTGTTGAAGCGTACAACAGGGCTTGAAGAGGATAACCAACGCCTGGCTAACTATCTTACACTGTGGGAAAACTTCATGCAGCTGCGAATTGAACCCTTAAGCATGATGGGATTTCTGCAAGGCGCCATCAAAACAGAGCGTAATCCCCTGGCATATAAATTATTGCTTGATTATTACAACTTTGTGTTTTGGAAGAGTATTCCTGAGCGACAAAAACAGGAAATCGCTGCCCAAACGGAATCTGTCTTTTGGCAAAAGCTTCTGCACCAGGATCAGATTCAAAAAGTAATCTGGAATGCTTTACCCGGCTTGATTTATACCGATGAATCAAATTTAAAAATGCTACAGCTACTTCGTGGTGAAAAGCAACTTCCGGGAATAGAAATCACTGAGCAATCACAAATGGATATTGCGGCAGCTCTTGCTATCAGGGCTCCATCAAGCAATTATCAGCAAGCGATTAAGGCGGTGCTGGAGCAAACAGAACAACTGATCACGAATGCTGACCGAAAAAGGGAATGGGAGTTTATCAAACCAGCGCTGTCAGCAGATGAAGCTGAACGAATGGCGTTTTTTGAGCAATTGTTGTTAGCCGAAAATCGCGTAGTTGAACCTTACACGGCAAAAGCACTTGCGTATTTGAATCATCCTTTGCGTTTGGCTGAGGCAATAAAGTATTTAAAGCCCGGGCTTGAAATACTACCCGAAATACAACGTACAGGTGATATCTTTTTCCCCAGCATGTGGCTGCAAGCATTAATGGCTGGCCACAATACGACCGAAGCTGCCGATGCGATTCTCTTGTTTCTTGATGAAAACCCTGATATCCAGCCAAAATTGAAGGAGAAAGTGCTGCAAAATGCTTTTCCGGTAATGCAGGCTGCAAACTGGCAACGAAAAAATAGATAAAAAACTTGTTTCAAATAAAATTATCTTTAATTTTGCAGCCTCTTAGATAATACTAAGATTCCTCCTTAGCTCAGTTGGTTAGAGCATCTGACTGTTAATCAGAGGGTCGCTGGTTCAAGTCCAGCAGGGGGAGCAAAAAGGGGAGGCATTGAGTCTCCCTTTTTTTTGTGTAAATCATAACGTTAACAAGATAAATTCTGTACCAGATTTGTAACCTTTCTCTTTGTTGGCAGGATACGATATCTTTTAATTTCATTTAATTCCACGTTTGCCGGTATTGCATTTATCCTGTTTTTTGGGGTGTTTTATTTTTCATTCCCAATTAAATGTATAATATATTCCTTTTTATTCATCTTCAAAAACTCATCAATCATTTTAGGGTCAGGATTTTCTGATTTTAAACTTTTAAATTCAGCTTTACCTTCATTTTCTTTTCCTAGTAAAATCAATGAAAATGCTCTATTAAGTTTGTTTGCCTCAATACTCTGTTTATTGTTTGAATTTATTATTCTCTTGTCATAAATTTCAATACTATGTTTGTAATACGATTTTGCATTTAAAGAATCTCCAAGGAAATCATATATCATTCCAGTAAATGTCCATCCTTCTGCTAAATCAGGCTTTTTATTATTTACAAGTTCACTTTCTTTCAATGCGTTTTTATATTCTTTTCGAGCTAGAAAAATTGTAACCTTGTTAAAGTGAGGTAGATAATAGTTGCTGTCTAATTCTATCGCCTGGTTATAATATGCGATGGCACTGTCATAATCACCCTGTTGATAAAATTCTCCGCCTTTGTTATTTAACTTAACGGCTTTCGGATTATATTCATATTTATTAGTCTGACTTGTGCAGGCGATAAGGATAATTATTGATAAAAATGTAAAATTTAAATGTTTCATCTTGTCTTTTTAAAATACCTTCAACGTTTGGCGCATAGAATAGTGCGGGTTTCAGAGCGATACTCTTTATGCTTACTTATTATTTAGCTATTTGGTTTATCATTCATTTTACTTTTCCACCCTCATTATTTTTAGCGTGTTGGCATTAGTTTTCCTGCTATTCAAAATTCTTTACCTTTAGTTTGTCTCTTTTTAATAGTTTCATATGTGAGTGCAAAATCATCAAACCGAAAGGGAAAAAGAAAATTAGAAAAATGGTTATAACATAGTCCCAAAATACTGGTTGGGTTCCCTTGTCAAGTGACTTAAAATCATTAGTCAGATGAACTACAATATGAATTATACAGTAGAGTGAAATAAGTGCCAAAGGGAGTGTGAAATATTCAGGTGGCTGTTTTTCAAATTCTACTAAATAAGAAATACTTCCGATGTAATTAATTAATGCTGTTATACATGCGGTAATTAGAACAATTCTGTATCTATTAAATCCTTTATTACTTCCATACTTTTGAAATAGCTGGTTCAGTCCGTATCCAATTATATAAAGCCAGAAAAAATAACTACCCCAAAAACCCACAAGAACGATGCTTATTCCAAATAGGATATATTCTCTGGGGACAAATAAAGTCCAAACTTTGAAAAGCAAAATTGAAATTGCAACTACTCCAATAAAAACAAGAAGGAATAGAAACGAATTTAATTCTGTCAATTTTTTCATTCAAGTTTTAAATTAATGCCAACGATCACTTGCAAGTTGTCGTTACGGATTTCGAAGAGCGTCTGCGTCCGATAGGACATGACGGTCAAGAAATGAGTAGAGACAAATCGCACCGCTGCACCCTAAATGCAATTTCCAATTTATTAGGGGTAGTTTTTATTTAATATAGTTAATAAGTATTCATATTTTGAAAGTTGTTTACCTTTTTTATTTGCATTATCCTTTTCAATGTTATACATAATCATTGTCTCGCCTGGAAAAGCAACATTTATAAATTGATAATCTTGTTCTTTGAAAAGGTCTCTTGATATAATTTCTAGAGATGATTCTTTAGTATGATTAGGAAAGCGCTCATAGCAAACGTAGAAATAGTTATTCCTTATTTTTATTTGATTATCTATTTCTCTTGAAACAATGTTAGTCAAACTGTCTGGAAAAACTTTTGCCCTAACAAATTCAGTATAGCCTAAACTGTCCACCTTATAAAAAATTAGAAACCTGATATCGTTTTCTAGAAAATATTTAATTTTTTCTTCGCCTAAATCTTTGATTAATAGTCTCGAAAGCAATAAAGAGTTTCTGTTTAAACAGTCAGAATCGACGTTTATATTAGATTGAGCTTTTAGCGAGAATGTGCAAAGCAAACTAAATGTTAGAAAGTATAATATTTTAGTCATTTTATTCAATCTTGGCTCTACTATCTACTCATTCTCAAAATTACCCCTAACTTATTTTTAATTCGACAAATTGTCGGTTTATAATACCGTATTTCACCTAATATGCCTACACCATGTCTTTTCCTCCTTGTTTCAAAATTAGTGATATTTCTATATCGTTCGGCAAATTAGGTGTCTTTTTAATCTTCTTTAGCTTGTGCAAAGATCAGACAGGTGCAAAAAGAAGCTGTTTTAAAATGCAAGTCGATCACTTTTTTTTACCATGTACTACCTCTACATTTTATATTCAGAGCGATCAGACATGTATTACGTTGGAATCAACAGTCCTCCTGGGGAGCGGCTTTTGGAGCATATCCATGCAGTTAATTTTTAATACTTTTCCTTATTCCTATCACGAAATAATGTCTTATAGATTTCATGTCTGTTGGCCTATTTATTAATTCCTTCGATAGTCCAAGATAAAAGGAATATTGAGGAACTATTTCAAAACTCTCAGAAATCCTGAAGCTATAATTTATCAAAGACTGGACACCAAAAGTAAAATCTGTGCTATACGAACTGTATTTATCATTAAGGCTGCCTGAATAAGTTCCTTCATTGATGTTCCACCCACTATATTCACCTGAAAATGTCTCTTTTAGCAAAAATGATCCGGTAAACCCAATACTCAACTGCATGTGTTGGAGTAGTTTTCTGATATTAATCGGGTAGATGGATAATGCTACTATATGTTTGTTATTTTGACCATCAATAGCATAACTTCCACCAAGTCCGCCTGATCTTGCAAACATTCTGCCACTGTAGTTATCATATTGAACAGCAACCCTTAGCGTATGCCATTCAAATTTTAAGCTATCAATAGCAAATCCTAAGCTATAGCCCCAATTGCCTGTATAGCTTGAAGCGTTATGAGGATCTTCTTTATTGGAATCGTAAAAATGATTTTTTAAAGCTCCTGAGTACAACTCAATTTTTTGACTATAAGTAGCCGATGATATTAGAACAAATAAAAAGAATACTATTCCTTTGCTATTCATCTTTTTATAATTCAACTAATTCCCGGTTAGTTATACTTGAAAACATACAAATACCCGATACAGTGTCTTTTCCTCCTTGTCTCAAAATTAGTCATATTTATAAATCATTTGACAAGCCGGGTGTCTTTTTTATACCTCATTTCTGATGTAAATAAAAGCCAGGAGCAAAAAAAACCGCTCTTATTCAGAGCGGCTTCAGGGCTTTATAAAAAGTGTTTTGAATCAGATTACCTTCAGTGCTTTTCCAACTTTGGTAAAGGCGGCAATGGCTTTGTCAAGATGTTCGGTTTCATGTGCAGCTGAGAGCTGTACACGAATCCTGGCCTGGCCTTTTGGTACTACCGGATAGTAAAAACCAATCACATAAATGCCTTCTTCCAGCAGCATGGCAGCCATTTTTTGTGAAAGCGGAGCATCATACAACATCACAGCACAAATAGCTGATTTAGTAGGTTTGATATCAAAACCGGCAGCTGTCATTTTTTTCATAAAATAATCGGTGTTGGCATGCAGCTTATCCTGCAGTTCGTTGGTTTGATCCATCATATCAAACATTCTGATGCCGGCATTCACCACAACAGGAGGCAATGAATTGGAAAAGAGATAGGGTCTGGAGCGTTGACGCAGCAGCTCAATAATTTCTTTTCTACCTGTGGTAAAGCCGCCAATAGCGCCACCAAAAGCCTTGCCCAGCGTACCTGTGATGATATCCACTTCTCCACGGATATTGAAAAGTTCTGTAACGCCTCTTCCGGTTTCACCTACCACACCAGCCGAATGGCATTCGTCAACCATAATAAGCGCATCATATTTTTTGGCCAGCTCATTGATCTTATCCATTGGTGCCACATTGCCATCCATCGAAAAAACACCATCAGTAACGATAATTCTGAAACGCTGTTCCTGCGCCAGCTGCAATTGCTTTTCCAGGTCTTCCATATCAGCATTGGCGTAACGGTAGCGTTTGGCTTTGCAAAGTCTTACACCGTCAATGATAGAAGCGTGATTCAGCGAATCAGAAATAATGGCATCTTCTTCTGAAAAAAGTGGTTCAAACACTCCACCATTGGCATCAAAAGCGGCTGCATACAAGATCGTGTCTTCAGTGCCAAAAAAGTGTGCAATTTTTTCTTCAAGGGTTTTATGCAAATCCTGCGTGCCACAAATGAATCGTACAGACGACATGCCAAAGCCATGGCTGTCGAGGGCTTCATGTGCAGCAGCTTTTAGTTCGGGATGATCTGAAAGCCCTAAGTAGTTGTTGGCACAAAAGTTTAATACTTTTTGGCCTGTATTGAGCGTAATTTCTGCTTTTTGTGGGCTGGCAATAATCCTTTCGTTTTTATAAAGGCCTGCTTCCCTGATGTCGTTCAACTCCTTCTGGAGGTGTTCTTGCAATTTACCGTACATAAGATTTTGGTTTAATTTATTGGTTTAGAACCATTTTTATTTCATGCCTCAAAATTAGACATTTCTGTTGATTTACTCGCAGAATCGTCGGGCATAAATCCGTATTGGGTAAAAAGTGCGAACTTTGCACCGAAAACATTTTTTTATGCAAATAGCAGCTTTAGTTTCTGGCGGTGTCGACAGTTCTGTTACAATTCCCCTCTTGAAGGAAAAAGGCTATGATCCGGTAATTTTCTATATCAAAATTGGCATGGAAGATGACCCTTCTTTTGTGGATTGTCCTTCCGAAGAGGATATTGAAATCACGACTTATATAGCTAAAAAGTATGGGTGCAAAATGGAGATTGTTGATCTTCAGAAAACCTATTGGGAAACGGTAGTGGCTTATACAATTGAAACAGTAAAGATGGGCCTTACGCCTAACCCTGATGTGATGTGCAACCGCCTGATCAAATTTGGCGCTTTTGAACAGCAATTTGGGCATCAGTTTGATAAAATCAGCACAGGTCATTATGCCCGTGCTATTGAAAATGAAAAAGGTTTCTTTCTGGGAACGGCTGCCGATCCTGTAAAAGATCAGACTTATTTTTTGGGACGCATTACCTATGCACAATTAAGCAAACTGATGTTTCCGGTTGGGGATTTGCAAAAGCCGGAAGTACGAAAAATTGCTGAAGCCATGAAACTTCCCAGCGCTCACAGGCCTGACAGTCAGGGAATTTGTTTCCTTGGAAAGATCAATTACAACGACTTTATTAAACGCTATGCCGGCGAAAAGACAGGAGCTATTATTGAGCTAGAAACGGGAAAGAAACTCGGAAAACACAAAGGTTTTTGGTTTCATACGATTGGGCAGCGCAGGGGGCTTGGATTGAGCGGGGGGCCATGGTTTGTAGTAAAAAAAGATGTGGAACAAAATGTAATCTACGTTTCAAACGGGTATGATTCTGTAAGTCAGTATCAAGATAAGGTTTATATGGCTGATGTGCAATTGCTGCACCCTGATTTTGTGTTAAAACAGGGAGACCGGGTGCGATTTAAAATCCGGCATCAGCCTGAATTCAATTTTGGTACAATTCAACAGGAGGGTGGCATGTGGACGATCCTTGCTGATGAACCAATTTCTGGTGTAGCTCCCGGGCAGTTTGCTGTGATGTATCAGTTAGATGAACCTATTTGTTTGGGCAGTGGAATAATTGATCAGCAACCATAAATAAGCTAAACCTTTATTGGTTTCCAAAACTTTAGGTTTAGTTTGACTGAAAAACAAAGAAGCCGCCGAAGCAGCTTCAATGTCTCTTATAAAGGGGCTAAAATCTAGTATCCAAACACTTCACTACATACATCAGCAGGTAGTTCAAAACCAACATAGGAATAGGATTCCTGATCTACAGTAACTTCTGTTTCGTACCATTCGTTATCGTAATAGATTCCTACTACATAGGTTTGACCAACTTCCACATCGCAAATGTCGGCATAGCCATTAACCATTTCTGCCCAGCGCCAGTTCCAATTGTCCACCTCTCTGTACCAGGCACCGAATGAAGGACGAATGATTACACTGGGTTCGCTGGCACAATACACTTCAACCTCAATAGTAATTCCACTGGAAGGTTGTGAAACAACATTCACCTGCACGGGAGTTCCGCTACATAAATCATCGATCAGTGTAGGTTGCGATTCAGGAGCTATTGAAATGTTATTGTAGTAATCATCCTGCCAGATAATTTTTACAGGAGTTCCACCAGGAGCATAAGAAGTATAAACCGGTTCGTCTCCGCATACCCACATATACACATAAGTCATAAATGAATTATCCACCTGCCTGTACATGGCTCCTTGCATCACATAACAATCGCAGGTTGGATTAGTAGCGTTAAATTCGAAAGGAACTCCCTGGTAGCAATACTCACCATAAAACCAGTCGAAGTTATAGTAGGAAAGGTGTGAAAGTTCAACAGTTGAAGTAAGTTCTCCACCGTTTTGTACAATAGTTGCCAGGCCTTCCTCTGTCCATTCGCCAGTGTTTTCGTCATAGCTCCATAAAGGCACCTGATCTCCGGCAGAAACATTGCCATTAGTTTCGGGGTTGAATGTTTGAGGATTAATTTGTGCTTCCAACGTTAAGGTGCCATCTTCAAAAGTAGCTGCTTTGCGGCCAGAGGCATCTGTAAGCTCAATTGCCACAAAGCCAGCACTGTAAAACATTCCGTCTTCGGTACTCCCGTCTGAGCGGGTTACAGTAGGCATCAGACCGCCCGGGAACGAGGCCAAAGCTTCTTCCACAGTATTATCAAAATGAACGACTGTCATATCCAGGCTGCCATTAAGAGGCTCACCTCCGGCATCGCGCAATACGATTCCTGAGGGTAATTCAACCCGGGCATTTCCGCCAGGAGTTTGCACAGTGGCAGGATTTTCAACCCTTCCAGCCGTGGCTGAGCTAATGCCGGTTTCTCTGCTTACAGTTACGCCTTGTGGTGGGTTGTCCAGCTTCACCATATTTACTCTAATCTGTGTTCTGCCGGGCGAAACAATAGACACTCTCTGACTTGTTGCCAGATAGCCGGGAACTGTGCCAACCACATTAAAGTTGATGGGTTTGTTTAAGGAAGGTGTAAAACTTGAATTGGGCAATAAAGCAAGACCTAACATACCTCTTTGTGAGACATATTGCATGCTTTGGTGCTGTACGCCTGTAATATCCATCACACCGTCACTGTCGCGACCAGTGATTCTGGCATTCACATTCATATCGCCATTGCGTCCAATGAGTTCGCCGGTTGCTGCATCATAAAACTGTACATCAATGGTTGTTTCTATCAAATTGTAATCGATGATGAGCTTGGCACCATCGGCAGCATCTTTGAGTTTGTTGCAGGAACTGCTGAACAATAGTCCGGCAAACAAAAGCATTATTGCTGAGTAACTTAGTATTTTATGTGTTTTCATTTTTAAAAGGGTTTAGCGGATTATAAAAAGCGGAAAGAAAGCTGAAAATTCAGCATTGGATATATTGTGAAAGAGGATAAATTGTCCTCCAGTATTTGTCTGTTTTCTTCTGAGGCTGTGGGAGAAAGCATGCCTGTTGCTTCCAGGTCAACTTTTGGCTGCCCATGAAACGCAGCACCTGCTTCGATGGCAAATGAAACAACTCCATTTTTTGAGAGTGAGCGACCAATACCAATACCTGCATAGGGTGTAAAGGAGGAGCCGGGGGTAACTTTATAACTTAACTCACCGATATCCTGTGGTTCTACATCCATTGCTCCAATGGTTAATGATTCAGTAGGATAACCATTGAGTCCAATCTCATTCATATTATAAAGTACGCCGCCGCTCACAAAAAGAATACGAACCAAATGTACGTTGAGCAGTAGGGATACACTACTCAATTTGGCGTCAGTACTGCCATTCACTTCAACGTTTTCATCATCGTAGGTGTATTTATACTTTAAGTAGGTGCCTCCAACGCGGACTTGGAAAGTTGGATTTATAGCAGCAATTATTTCTGCTCCGGCACCAAATGTGCTTAGCTTAAGTCCTAAACCCAAACCAAAGCCTTCATTATAATCATCATAATCATCTTCGGAATATTCAAATGAGCTTTCTTCAGGGAGTTCCTGTGCAATTGTATTCGTGCCAGCGAGTACGAAAACGCTTGCAAAAAATAAAACTATCATGCGTTTCATAAATTTGATTCTTGGTTGTTGATAAGCATTATTACTTAACACAAAAGTACATTAAACTGAAATACAAGTCAATAATAATTTTTTGTAATTTTTTCAGTTCTAGAATTTTGTATGATTATATATAGTTTGCAAGCAGATTTACAATATTCACAGAGTCGGCTTTATTTGCTTTTAGCGAATAAAATTGTATTTTTAACCTAATTTTAACCAGATTATGAGATATATCAGGTTTATAAATATTTGGTTTTTGAGTGTATTGGTTGCTTTGATTTTACTTGGTTGCGAAACACAAGACACACATCAAAAGCAAAAAAAAGAGCCAGTGGCAGTGAGTGAAAATGCGCTCGACAGAATTATCAAGCGTGGAAAACTGGTTGCCCTTACCGATTATAACTCAGTAAATTACTATATCTATCGGGGAGAGCCCATGGGGTACCAGTATGAGCTGCTTAAAAGGTTTACTGATCACTTAGGTATCCGGCTGGAACTTCGAATTGAAGAAAACCTGGCAAAAGGATTTAAGCTGCTCGATTCAGATGAGGTTGATCTGATTGCCATGGGTCTCACAGTTACAGGAAAGAGAAAAACACAGTTCGACTTTACTGATCCAATTATCATAACAAGACAAGTGCTGGTACAGCAGATGCCTGAAGGCTGGCAAAGGATGGCTACCCGCGATGAGATAGAAAATCAGTTGTTACGCTCAAGCCTTGACCTGGCCGGAAAAACTATTCATGTTGAAGCAGGTAGTATTTTTAAGAAAAGACTGGAAACTTTAATGGATGAAATTGCTGATACTATATACATAATTGAGGATCAGAGAGAAGTAGAGGATTTGATAGGCGCTGTGGCAAGGGGTGAGATAGCGTATACTGTAGCTGATGAGCATATCGCGTTGATAAACGAACGTGTGTTTCCGGGAATTGATGTAAAAACTCCGCTAAGCTTTCCGCAGAAACTGGCCTGGGCTGTTAAAAAGACACCAGAAAAGCAACTGCTTGATGAAATTAATTTATGGCTCGATCAGTTTGGCAAAACTTTGGAAGCAAGGGTGATATATAATAAGTATTTCCAAAGCAACAGGGTGCGATATTTGGCAAAGAGCGAATACACTTCTTTTAATGCTGGTCGCTTGTCGGTATACGATGAAACAATTAAGGAAGTGGCGGCAGCAATTGGCTGGGACTGGAGATTGCTGGCATCATTAATTTATCAGGAGTCGGAGTTTAAGCCTGATGCAGTAAGTTGGGCCGGTGCCTACGGACTCATGCAGCTAATGCCAGTTGTAATGGAGCAGTTTGGGATTGACAGCACTGCAACGCCCGAAGACCAGATCAGGGTGGGAGGTAGATTTATACAATACCTCGATAGGCAAATCCCCGAAACGGTTACAGATTCAACAGAACGTATAAAATTTGTTCTTGCCGCTTATAACGCTGGCGTAGGACATGTTTTGGATGCACGACGGCTGGCAAAGAAGTACAAGAAAAACCCTGATGTTTGGACTGGCGAAACAGACTTTTTTATGAGAAACAAATCCAAACCGGCGTTTTATCACGATTCGGTTGTGTATTACGGTTATGCAAGAGGTGAAGAAACCTTTGCCTTTGTGGAGCAAATATTGGATCGATATGACCATTATAAAAACCTGATTGCTGAACAAACAAACTAGTTAGCATACTTTTAATAAAGAAGACAAAATGCAAATAGGACCAGTAGGAATACATGATGTTTCCAAAAAGAAAGAAATTTGGAATGTTTTTGCTAAGGTGAATTCTGGAAATTTGAGAGTAATTACAACAAAATCAAGAGAATTCGAGAGACTTCAATTAGCTTATAAATTTCAAGATGCTTCGATTGTATTTAATGAAAGTGACACAAAACCATTAAGAGTTGAAGTTGAAATACCAAACTTCAAATACAAAACCAAATTTCTTCTATCAAAAAGCGATTTTATAGATAAAGCATTGTCCTTTTTTTTAAGTAAAAAAGTAATAACAAATTCAGATGAACTTAACCAGAACTATTTGCTCATAAGTAAAAATGAAGAGTTTGTGAAGTCGTTGTTTAATGAAAAGAAAATACAGACAATAATTCTCGAACAGAAAACATTAATGATTTCTGGTACACAGCGAGAAACTTCATTTTTCATAGAAATTGTAGTAAACCGAGACAAAAATGAACTCGGAAAATTGAATAATATTGGCATTCTGACTAAAATGATAATAGAAAAAGCGAATGCTTACAAAGGCATTGCCCAATAAGCGTTTTAGTGTTAAATAGAATGATTATGCAAGCAATGAAAATTAGTAAAAAATTGAAATGCTATAAAATCCCTTACTGGGCATAGTCAAACAATTGAAATAGGATATATTTCAATACCAATACCAAAACTATGAACAAACAAAATTCCATGTTTTTTTATTTAATTGTCTTTGCTTTACTGGCTTCATGTGCCAAAGATGAAAAACCTGATGAAAACCCTAAAACAATAAGTGCCTGGGCTGTTGGTGCAGCAGACAGTACTTCACATGCTTTGTTGCTTTATTCAAAGGACGGTGGCCATACATGGCAACGACAACTTGATACACTTGAGGCGCTTAAAAACAAAGATTTATCTTGTGTATATATTGCTGAAAATGGCACCGTTTGGGTGGCAGGTAGCAAATCAACCTTACTAAAGACCTCTGATCAAGGTAAAAACTGGGATTTGCAAGAAGTTGATTTTGTTGCCGGACAGCCCGATTTTTCTTCTGTTAGTTCGGCCAATGGCATAGTTTGGGTAAGTTGCTCCGGAGGCTTTGTTATACACAGCCGTGATGAGGGTGCAAATTGGATAATTTCTGAATTGCCGTTTTTTAATGGGGGACTCGTGCAGGGAATCACTGCCGTTAATGACAGGCTTATTTTTGCTGTTGGCGGAAAAAACATGGATACAGGAAGCGAAATAGATGGTGCTATTGCAGTTAGCAGAGATGGTGGAACACAGTGGGAGGAGGTGATTTTGCCGGATAATTATGGTCAGCACGAATGGATTGGCGTAAAACATTTTGGCGATCAAAATATAGTAGTACATGGCGAGCAGGGACATTATACCTACAGCACTGATGCAGGCTATAGTTGGATTAATGATTCCGTGGGGCTTACTGGAGGAGGAGGAGCACCTCCGGATATTAACGGCCTAACGATGATATCAGGTACTGACTGGTGGGCAGCTTTGGACTATGATCATGTGTTGCTTACATCAAACAGTGGCTCGCAGTGGACAGATCAGGGCTCGGCTGGTGCAGCCAATATGTTTTTGTTAAGCATCGCTCATGCAAATGCTGAATTGGCTATTGCTGCAGGCGCATCAGCAGGCTGGCCACCATCAGGAAAAATTATTCGCACCTCCGATGCCGGACTTATCTGGGAAGAAGTTTATTCAACAGATGCCTCCTTGTTTGGTGTGGCAATGAGTCTTTCAGATTAATCCCAAAAAACTACAGCTGCATCTCTTTTGTTAATTGTTTTACCCATTGCTCAATGCGGGCAGGTGTCATATGGTCTTGCTGGTCTTCGTCAAGTGCCAATCCAAAAAACCTGCCATCTGCAAAACCTTCTGAATCAGTAAAGATATAGCCGTCAACAGGCCACTGACCCACAATATTGCCTCCTCTTTTTTCAACTTCTTCTTTTAAATAACCCAGTGCATCAACAAAATGATCTGGATAAAGAACCTGGTCGCCAAGTCCGAAAAACGCGAATTGTTTTCCTTCAAAAGAGATGCCCTCTGTTTTTACAAAGAAATCATTCCATTGATTGTCGCCTTTGGCATCGTGCCATATTTCAGCTCCAATTGTAGCAATACCAAAAATAAATCGTTGCGTGTTTTTTATTTCATTAACATCAAAACTTGCTAAATCCATAATATCAAAATTATGGCGGTCAAGTAGTTGATGAATTCTTTTGGCATTTTTTTCTACATTGCCACCTGGCGCCCAGTATAAGATCACATTTCTTTTCATGTTTTTCGATTTTGCAAACGTTTACGACTGTAAAATTAAAACTTAAACAAGCCTGCTAACGAGACTACTGTAGTTTAGAATCGGTTTAAATTATTGATTAGGGTTTTCACTTTTATAAATTGCTGTGATTTCTTTAATGCTGTCAGCTAATGTTTTGAACTTAAACTCAGAAAACTTTTTTAGTTTATCTGAAGGGTAATAATGACTGGCATGTGCGGTTTTGGCTGTTTCGCGTGTTATCAGTGCCCGTTTTCCACTTACAAATTTTCTTAATGCAAACCACCGCCAGGCTAGCTGGCTCATTGTTGGATTGGCATAAACTTTTGGCCCGGGCACTTGCAAGCCTTCTGCAATCCATTCAAATATTTGTTGATAGCTAACATCAGCCGCTGAAACAATAAAGCGTTCTCCAAAATGTTTTTCGCGAACCAGTTGCACCATCGCTTTCGTTACATCTTCAACATCAACAAAACCATTGATACCTTTGGTATAAAACTTTAGTCCATTCGCTATTGTGCTTATAATTGCAGCACTGCTACTGCTCCAGTTACCGGCTCCCAGGATAATTGAAGGGTTTACTATCACAGCTTGAAGCCCTTCTGCAATACCACGCCAAACTTCTTTTTCGGCCTCATGTTTTGAACGGGCATAAACAGTGTTTCGTTCAGAGTTTTTCCAAAAAGTTTCCTCAGTTGCTGCTGTACCATTTTTAGACCGACCTAAAGCAGCAACGGAACTAACATGGCAAAATGCCTTAACCTGATTGTGAAGCGCAGCATTAACCAAATTGGCAGTTCCTTTGATGTTATTTTCCAATAATTTTGACTTGTCTGAGTCTTCAAACGACACAACTGCTCCACAATGGTAAACAGTATGTACTTTTTCAAGAGCATTTTCAAGGCTGTAATAATCCAGTAGATCTCCTTCTACCCATTCAATTTTATTATACAAGCCTTGAGCATCAGCGTGTTTGCGCGCAATAACCCGCTGAACCAATTCCATATTCGAATTGGGTCTGCGCAATGCACGTACCGGCACATTATCCTCAAGCAGTCTGCTTACCAAATGTGACCCTACTAATCCTGTGGCTCCTGTTACAAAAATCATTTGACAAAGGTAAGTAAGTGATTTGTAATAGTTGGTTTCATGATTTATTTGTTGCCTTTTTGTGCTGGTTTTCATGTGCCGACAGGAAAAATGTATCTTTGCGGCGAATTTTTAACATCGAAATATTATGCCTGAAAATTTTGTAGAAGCTTTACGCTGGCGTGGAATGATTCATGATATAACTCCCGGAACGGAGGAGCAATTAGTTAAGGAGATGACAACGGCTTATGTTGGCATTGACCCTACAGCAGATTCATTGCATATTGGTCATTTAGTGGGGATTATGATGCTAAAGCATTTACAAATGGCAGGTCACAAACCTCTGGCCTTAATCGGAGGTGCTACTGGCATGATTGGTGATCCTTCTGGCAAATCACAAGAACGTAACTTATTGGATGAACCTACTTTAAGGCATAATCAGGAATGCCTGAAAAAGCAATTGGCCAAATTTCTGGATTTTGAAACTGAATCGCCCAACAAGGCTGAACTCGTCAATAATTATGACTGGATGAAAGACTATAGTTTTCTGGAATTTATTCGCGATGTTGGAAAGCATATTACGGTGAATTATATGATGTCGAAAGATTCTGTAAAAAAACGCTTGTCTGCCGAAAGTGCCAGCGGAATGTCGTTCACAGAGTTTACCTATCAGTTGGTGCAGGGATATGATTTTTTATACCTCTATCAAAACAAGCAGTGTAAACTGCAAATGGGTGGCTCAGATCAATGGGGTAATATCACTACCGGAACGGAGTTGATTAGAAGAAAACTGGGTGGAGAAAATCAAGCCTATGCGCTTACTTGCCCGCTTATTACCAAAGCAGACGGCGGAAAGTTTGGGAAAACAGAATCAGGCAATGTTTGGCTCGATCCGGAGAAAACCACCCCTTATGCCTTCTATCAGTTTTGGCTGAACTGTTCAGATGAGGATGCCGCCAAATATGTTAAAATTTTTACCCTGATGAATCAGGACGAGATAGAAAAGCTGATTGAGGAACACAAGCAGGCGCCTCATTTGAGATTGCTTCAAAAAGCGCTAGCCAGGGAAATAACGGTCAGGGTTCATTCTGAAGAAGCATTGAAAGGTGCTGAAGAAGCCTCTCAGATTTTATTTGGTAAAGCAACAACGGATGCTTTACGCAGGCTTGACGAAAAAACATTACTCAGTGTATTTGAAGGTGTTCCCACCTTTACTGTTTCCAAAAATATAATAGCTAAAGGCGTGGATATCATTGATTTTTTAGCCGCAGAAACAGCTGTGTTTTCTTCAAAAGGTGAAGCACGACGGATGTTGAAAGACAATGGTCTTTCAATTAACAAGGAGAAAGTAAACGAAACTTATCAAATTTCATCCTCAGATTTGCTTAACGAAAAGTATATTCTCGTTCAAAAAGGCAAGAAAAATTATTTTCTTGTAATTATTGAATAGGCATAATTTCTTTAGAAGAATAAACCATAAACCCAGCTTAAGATTCCCCAAACAATCTTGGCAAGCCAAATTATCAATCCTATTGCAAGTCCCAAAACAATAAGGAGTATCTTAATTATCCAGTAGGCGAGCCATACAATAAAGGTAATGATCAGGCTGATTCCTATAATATTAAGTCCGGCCCAGATACCAGTGTAAATTATAGCCAATAATGTCGTTAACAAAAAAGCTATTGTGAATCGCAGGATTACTGAAGGAATTTTATTCTCCAGTTTGGTTAAGATACCATTGGCTGTTGAACTGGCTCCAAAAACCAAAAGTAAACTCATGATTGTTTGCGACCAGGCATGAAAATCAAATAAAAAATGTTCAGGATTGTTTATGAAGGAAACAAAAGGTAACACATAATTTATTTGGCTGTAATAGTTGTAGAAAACAAAAACACCCGGAAACAACAGGAGTAATAATGCAAACAGGCTTCCTGTTTTATAACCATCATTAACTTTTTGTTTGACTTTTTCAACTGCTGCGTTAACCTTTTCTCTTACCTCATAAGTGTTAATATCCTGAGCTTTTTTTAATTTGCTCAGCGCAGAGGCATTGCGCATCAGCCGTGCTGCCTTAATGCCGTCACTCCACAGATCAAATGCAACATCTGATATTGGGCTTTCTCCTGGTATAAGTTCCTTTTCGTCCCCAATAAAAACCATGGCATAGGACTTCCCGTTTAAACTGTAATACAACTCCCATGTTTCGATGCGTGAAACCTCTATTTGTTCATACTGAAGTATATGATCTGATTTTTCTGCTTCATGATGCTTCAAAAGGAAGTCGTTGATAAATTTGTTTAGATGAGTGTCTTCAGGTATAATATTGTCCTGGAGATGTTTTTCTTTTTGTTTGAATATGCTTTTTGAGCTATAATTTTGATATTCATCCAAATACTGTGGAAACCTGTCAAAAACTTCAGAATGGATAATGCAACTCTTTTTATCCATAGTATTCAGATCGCGCTGCACATAAAGGTAATGCATCAACTGTGTTTCGCCTTCACAGGTCGGACAGGTATTTCTCCCTGAACCTCCGCATCTGGGGCATGTAATATATCCATCGCCTGAGCAGGTGCGACATTTTACTTTTCCCGTTCCGCTGCAAGTAGTACAATCTTTTTTTCCGGTTCCTCTGCAGTTATGGCAAGTATCTCTTACAGTTTCAGTATAGGATTCTGTTCTGTAATACCCACCGGAAGAGGAGGAAGAATTTGGAACCCAAACTTGTTTTGACCTGGAAACCTGCCGGTTAATATAGCCATGTCCACCGCATGAGCCGCAATTTCTTTTTCCTGTTCCGCTACAATTACTGCAATCTACATTACCTCTTCCCTTGCATCGCGGGCAAGTAACTGTTGTGTCGCCATGACACTGTACACATGTTATCCAACCTCTTGCATTGCATGTATGGCAATCTTCTACATGCTGCGATCCCTCAACGTAGAACTTTTTTGTTTCATTCTTAAAGCCTGAAAGTGTGGGAAGCTCAATATCCCATGCGTTGAAATCACTGGTTTTGTAATAGACTTGCTCTGGAATAGATTGGTTTCGAAACGGTTCATGACTTTGTCCTTTGCTACGCTCTTCAAACTGGCTTTGAAGGTGAACCGGATAAGCAGGCTTGTACCAAATGGCATCTATTTTTATTTCAGATCCAAGATTTTTAAAAGGATGATGTGGTGTTTCTGCTGCCCAGTCATTTATCAGTGATCTTAACTCCTGCTCCAGTTGTTTGTCGCTGTCAACGCGCTTTTCATAAAGGAATTCACTCATGATGCGGATGTTTTTGAGTTTTCGGATTCAGGTTCTGATTCGTCTTCTTCTTGGTTTTGATCATTCTCCTGATCAGCAAAATTTTCAGGTTTGGAAGGAGCCTCTAATTTGAGTGGAACAAAAAATAAGCTAAAAAGCATTGGCAACATGATTATGAGGATAATTCCAAAGGCTATCGGAGAAAAGAGAGCCATCGCATGTCTGGTATCCTTTTTAGCTAATACAAAAAGCCCTTTTGTTCCGTAAAGTATTTTATTCCAGAAGTTTGCATTGAGCGAATCTGACAGAATTAAACTATCAGCATAGCTGCTGTTTTCTTGATAACTGTTTTTTATTGATTTCAGATTTAAAGCTGAAAACCCTTTTAACAAGGGGTGAATCTCAGCACTATCTGGTTGAATAATTTTTGATGGAGCCATTTTTCTGAATTGCCGGCTTTCTTGCTGGACCAAACTATCACTAGCCTGAATACTAAACAAAAGAAAACATAAAAATGAGCTTAAAATGAGATGTTTCATATCAGGATTGGTTTTGCATTTCAAAAACTCTTGAATAAGAAAGTTAAGTATTTAGCGTCCGAAAATTACGAAATCCTCATTAAAAGCAGGGCTAATTTATTCTAATTCAGAAGTATTCTAAATAGTATGGCTTGATATAGGTGAGCTTATACATAAAAAAATCCCGCCAAAAAAATCTTTCTAGCGGAATTTATCTATGAATTATTTTTTTGCTGAAAATCAGCCCCTGACAAATAAAGCTTTGATTATATCCATAGCCATTCCGGGATTTTCTTTTAATCTGCGCGTTGAGTAAGCAAACCATTGTTCGCCATAAGGCACATAAATGCGCATGCGGTGGCCATCGTCAACAATGGATTTTCGTAATTGAGGTGTTACACCATAAAGCATTTGGAACTCGTACATATGTTTTGGCACCTTGTATTTTTCAATAAGCTTATAGGCTCCATCAACCAGGGGTTTATCGTGTGTTGCAATGGCAGCATAAATGCCATTTTGGAACATGTATTCCAAATCATCTAAAAAATGATCATTGATAACTTCATACTTTTTATAAGCAATCTCTGCAGGTTCTACGTAAATACCTTTGCACAAGCGGTAATTTACTGGTATGTCTTCCTGCTGAAGATCCAGCATTTTTTTGATGTCATCTTTTGTGCGTTTAAGGTAAGCCTGAAGCACTAAACCAACGTTTTTAGGAAACTCAGCCTTGAGTTTTCTGAATAGTTCTATTTCCAGATCAACACATTGCGAGTCTTCCATGTCCACCCTAACAAAATTATTGTAGGAAGCAGCCTTGGCAACAATTTCACGAATATATTTGTAAGCAACTTCCTTGTCAATCAACAAACCAAACATTGTTGGTTTAAGAGAATAATTACCATTAATATTGGCTGCCTGAATGGTCTCTATAATATGCAAGTATTCCTCTTTGTTGGCTTTAGCCTGATCAAGGTTGGTAATAAACTCTCCGAGCAAATCTATGGTAACCATCATGCCCTCCTCATTTAGCTGCTTGCTAACAGTAATGGCATCTTCAATAGTTTTGCCGGCAATGTAGCGTTTCGAAAACAACCATACAAAGCCTTTTGGCATGAAAGGCAGTATGCCAGCAATCATTTTATTTAACAACATCATAATTTTAAAGGTGTTAAGTTATTACTCCTTAAACCGTTCAGTAAACTTGATCAGATCGAAACTGTTCGGTTTTAATATGGTTTTAGCTTGCGAATTTATAAAATCCTTTCAAGTGTTATAAAAATAACAATATTTTTTTTAACTTTCGGTTTAATTTATTCAGGTAAGGGCAGAAAACCTGAGTTTTCTTTTTTTCAATTCGTTAAACCATTAATAATTATTTGTACAACAAAAGATTAATGTATATCTTTGCCGCCCGATTTTTAAGTGCTTTATAGTGAAACCTTTTCAGGAGTTTATCGTTCCAATTGCAGGGCTTTCAGCCGGTTTGCATTCCTATGATTTTTTAGTAGAGGATGCGTATTTTGTTGCATTGGATTATGCTGAAATTGCTAAAGGAAAGGTTCAGATTCATTTGGAACTCGACAAGCAGGATAATATGCTGACACTTGATTTCAGTTTAAGCGGTGAAGTTGAAGTTCCATGTGATCGGTGTAATGAGAGTTTTATGCATCCTGTTGGTGCTGAATATAGTTTATATGTGAAGTTTGGCGAGGAATATCGCGAAGAAGATGATGATATACTGGTAATTCCTGCTGATCAGCATCAGCTTGATTTAAGCCATCTTTTTTATGAATACATCATGCTTTCCCTCCCGCTTCGTAAAGTGCATCCGGATATAGAAGATGGAGAATCGGGTTGTGATCCTGATGTAATTGCCAGGCTTCAACAGTTTTCTAATACTGAAGAAACTGACCCAAGATGGAAAGCGCTAGAGAAAGTCAGAAACAAAATGAAATAGTTTAAGTATAAAAGTTTTAATTTTTAATATCAATTAAAATGGCACATCCAAAACGTAAAACGTCAAAAACAAGAAGAGATAAGAGAAGAACACATTACAAAGCTGAGCTCCCAAATTTGGCAAAATGTCCTGTAACTGGCACAATTCATGTTTATCACAGAGCTTACTATGTAGATGGTGACCTGTATTACAAAGGTCAGTTGGTGATGGAGGGAGCAAAAGCCTAATCTTGGGTTTTTAGCCGAAACTAGGCCATAATGCGAATTGGACTCGATATTTCCGGAGGAGATTTTGCGCCTCAATCCACACTTGAGAGTATTCCTTTGTTGTTGGAGGAGCTGAAGACAGACGATAGTTTGTTTTTGTTTGGCAATGAGGCTCGGATTTCGGACTTCCTGACGACATCAAACATTGTCGACAACAGGCTGAATATCGTTCATGCGCCCGGCGTGATAGAAATGGCTGATTCGCCACTAAAGGCATTTCAACAAAAGAAGGATTCTTCCATTGTGATTGGTTTTGAATGGCTGCGAAAAGGTAAAATTGATGGATTTGCCAGTGCCGGAAACAGTGGCGCCATGATGGTAGGTTCGGTGTACGCAATTAATACTATTCCCGGTGTTATCAGGCCTTCAAGTGCTGTTATGGTGCCAAAGCTGGACGGTGGCAACAACATCATTATGGATGTGGGGACAAATCCGGATGCAAAACCCGATGTGCTTTATCAATATGGTCTTTTAGGCTCACTATATGCACAATACGTGTTGGGTATAAAGGAACCACGGGTAGGATTACTTAATATTGGACAGGAAGAAAAAAAGGGTAATTTACTGGTTCAGTCTGCCTACACATTGATGAAGGAAGCTACCGAGTATCGATTTGTTGGAAATGTTGAAGGACGTGATTTATTCAATGATCGTGCTGATGTGGTGGTAACAGACGGGTTCACAGGCAATGTGGTTATCAAACAAATTCAGGCAATGTATCGCTTAATGGAGAAGCGGGGATTGCTTGATAATTATTTTAGCAGATTTAACTACGAAATTCATGGTGGGAGCCCTATTATTGGGGTTAATGGGGCTGTTGTGATCGGTCACGGCATAAGCAGTCCGCTGGCAATTAAGAATATGATGCTGTTGCTGCGTAATGTTGCTCAATCTGGCCTTCATCATCAGATTAAAAATGCAATCGCTAATTACGGACAATAATTAACCTGGCAAGTATGCCTAATCGAAAAAGAATGACCAAATTACATGCTGCAATTACCGGAATTCATGGATGGGTTCCTGAATATATCCTGACAAACCAGGAGCTGGAAAAAATGGTTGATACCAATGACGAATGGATTATGACACGTACGGGTATCAAAGAACGCCATATTCTAAAAGGTGAAGGACAAGGCACTTCTGTTATTGGCACAGAGGCGGTTAAAGGCTTGCTGGAGAAAACAGGCACAAAGCCTGAAGAAGTTGATATGCTGATTTGTGCAACTGTAACTCCTGATATGCAGTTCCCGGCTACTGCAAATATTATCAGTCACAATTGTGGCATCAAAAATGCCTTTAGTTTTGATATGAATGCGGCTTGCTCAGGTCTGCTGTACGCGCTTGTTACAGCTTCAAAATTTGTTGAAAGCGGCACACATAAAAAAGTTGTTGTAGTAGGTGCAGATAAAATGTCATCGATTGTTGATTATACTGACAGAGCTACCTGTGTTATCTTTGGTGATGGTGGAGGAGCCTTATTGCTGGAGCCAACTACAGAGGAAGTTGGTATTATGGATGCAATGATGCATACTGATGGATCAGGGATGGTTCATTTACACCAAAAAGCTGGTGGTTCTGTTAAACCAGCCTCTCACGAAACTGTTGATGCCAAAGAGCATTTTATCTATCAGGAAGGTCAGGCAGTGTTCAAATTTGCTGTTACCAATATGGCGGATGTTGCAGTAGCCATAATGGAGAAAAACGGACTCGAATCAAAAGATGTTTCCTGGCTGGTACCGCACCAGGCCAATATGCGTATTATCGAAGCCACAGCCAGACGTATGGGCATTAAAAAGGAACAGGTAATGATCAATATTGAGCGATACGGAAACACAACAAGCGGCACTTTACCATTATGCATTTGGGAATGGGAAAACCAATTAAAAAAAGGAGATAATCTAATTCTGGCTGCTTTTGGCGGAGGATTTACTTGGGGTTCGATATGGCTTAAATGGGCTTATGATCCTAAATAGAATTTACTACTTTTAAGAGTTTTTGAACCCGCTTCGGCGGGTTTTTTTATGTTCGATATCGAGCATTTTTTCTAATTGCTTAGAAACTTTCTAAATTGATGTTTTTGAGGAAGAATATCTAAAAAAGTAGCTGAATCTTACCTGTTACCACTGAAATAATTAATACTTTTGTGAAATAATTAACAAAAATACAAACCGCATGAAACCGTCTCATATAGAGCATATTGGAATAGCAGTCAAAGCACTTGACGAAGCAATTCCTTATTATGAACAGCTGTTGGGAACAGCTTGCTACGCTATTGAGGAAGTAAAAGATCAAAAGGTACGCACAGCATTTTTCAAAGTTGGCCAAACAAAAATTGAATTGCTTGAAAGTACTGATCCGGAAGGACCGGTTGGAAAATTCATTGAAAAGAAAGGTGAAGGAATTCATCATATTGCTTTTGCTGTGAATGGACTAGAAGGTGCGCTGGATGAAGCTAAAGAACATGGCATCAGGTTAATTGATGAAAAACCCCGTATGGGTGCTGAAGGCTTGCATATTGCCTTTTTGCATCCAAAATCGACTTTTGGTGTGCTTACCGAATTATGTGAAGACAAAAACAAATAATCAAGCTTTATGGCAATTGAACAGAAAATTCAGGAATTACTTGATAAGCGAATAGAAGCCAAAAAGGGTGGTGGCGAAAAACGTGTTGAATCTCAGCATGCCAAAGGAAAACTAACTGCCCGTGAGCGTATTGAACTTTTGCTCGACGAAGGTAGTTTTGAGGAGTTTGATATGTTTGTTACGCACCGATCTACTGATTTTGGTTTGGAAAAGCAACAATATCTTGGTGATGGCGTAGTAACAGGTCACGGAACAATAGATGGTCGTGTTGTATACGTTTTTTCGCAGGATTTTACTGTATTTGGAGGCTCTCTTTCAGAAACCTTTGCTGCCAAGATTTGTAAAGTAATGGATCAGGCGATGAAAGTTGGTGCACCTTTGATTGGTATTAATGATAGTGGTGGTGCACGTATTCAGGAAGGGGTAAAAAGCTTGGCCGGATATGCAGAGATATTCCAGCGCAACATCATGGCCTCTGGCGTTATACCTCAGATATCTGCTATTTTTGGCCCTTGCGCCGGTGGAGCAGTTTATTCACCTGCACTTACTGATTTTGTACTTATGAGCGAGCAGTCAAGTTATATGTTTGTTACTGGTCCAAAAGTTACAAAAACAGTTACAGGTGAAGATATTTCAACAGAAGATTTGGGTGGAGCATGGGTTCATGGAACGAAATCAGGTGTAAGCCATTTTGTTGTAACCAATGAGGAGGAAGGAATTCTGCTGATCAGAAAGCTGCTAAGCTATTTACCGCAAAATAACCTTGAGGATCCTCCTTTGGTTACATGTAACGACCCCATCAACAGAATTGAGGAAGGCCTCAATCAAATCATTCCTGATAATCCGAATAAACCCTATGATGTAACGGATATAATTCATGCCATAGTGGATGAGGGTGAGTTTTTGGAGATTCAGCGCAATTACGCGAAAAATATCGTTATAGGTTTTGCAAAATTTAATGGAATGCCTGTGGGTATTGTTGCTAATCAGCCAAACTTTCTGGCAGGAGTATTGGATATTGATGCCAGTAGAAAAGCAGCCAGATTTGTGCGGTTTTGTGATGCATTCAATATTCCAATTGTAACCCTTGTAGATGTTCCCGGATTTTTACCTGGAAGCGGACAGGAATATGGTGGCATAATTATTCATGGCGCGAAATTATTATTCGCTTATGGCGAAGCCACAGTGCCAAAGGTTACCATTACTTTGCGCAAGTCTTATGGTGGAGCTCATGACGTGATGGGATCAAAGCAATTGCGCGGAGATATTAATTACGCATGGCCATCTGCAGAAATAGCTGTGATGGGCCCTGCTGGTGCAATAGAAGTGCTTGAAGGCCGTAAGATCCTTGAAATCAAAGATCCGGATGAGCGTGCAAAGTTCATTGCTGCCAAAGAAGCAGAATATCGTGATAAATTTGCTAACCCATACGAAGCTGCAAGATTCGGATATATTGATGATGTAATCGAGCCACGCAACACCCGATTCAGAGTTATCAGGGCATTGCAAGCCCTGGCGACCAAAAAGGATGTAAATCCTCCTAAAAAACATTCCAATATACCTTTATAATAGTAGCTTATGTTTTTGTTAACAGAAATTGTTGATGTGCCCGAAACCACTCTCATCGAAGGGATTGTGATTTCTGTGGTTGGATACCTGATCGTTTTTGTAGCGCTTGTAATTCTGTATTTTGTGTTCTTTCAGATAAGCAAAGTATTGAATATGCAGCTCAAATCCAAATTGCGTCGTCAGGGAAAACTTGACGAAACAGCAAATGAAAAGGATTTGTCGATACCCGGTGAAGTGGCTGCTGCAATAAGTATGGCGCTCTACATTTCCTGTCAGCTGCATGATGAGGAAAGTAATGTGCTTACGATTAAAAAAGTTTCAAGGACCTACTCTCCCTGGAGCTCAAAAATTTATGGATTAAGAAACCTGAATCGATAATAGCTTAAACATGAGAAGTTTTAAATTTACAATAAGTGGAAATAATTACGAGGTTGACGTACTGAAGCTGGAGGGTTCCTTTGCTGAAGTTGAAGTTAACGGAACACCTTATCAGATTGAGATACAGAGACAGAAATCGGAGTCTAAAACTCCTATTCTTGTCAGACCATCCAGACCAAACCCTTCTGACTCGCATGAGATAAAGCGGGAAGAAAAAGACTCAAAAGCAACGCTTTCAAAAGTACTTGCTCCACTTCCGGGAAACATACTTCAGCTTTTCGTGAAACAAGGGGATCAGGTAAAGCGAGGCGACAAAATCCTTATTTATGAAGCCATGAAGATGGAAAATAATCTGCTGGCAGAAAAAGACGGAATGATTAAGAGCCTGAAAGTAAGTGTAGGCGACAGTGTGTTGCAGGGTGATGTTTTACTTGAAATAGAATAGCCTTATGGAGCTGAAAAAAGCCTTGAATGTTTTTGCAATTCTCGGATTGTTATTACTGCTGAATATGTTGGTGGTTACAAACCCGGGAATGGCCAATCGTGTATTGCCTGAATCAACAAAATCAGCCATTTCAAACGAATCAGCAGAAAGCCAGGAAGTGCCATTTATGCAATTTGCAGTAGACAAAACCTTCGAAGGTATCAATAAGTTTATCAGCTTTACCGGATTCAGAAATGCTACAAGCGGTAACATTATTATGATTCTGGTTGGCTTGTTTTTTATCTATTTAGCCATTAGGTATAATTATGAACCTTTGCTTTTGGTGCCAATCGGATCAGGTATTATAATTGGAAATGTTCCGTTTTTTCAGGATGGTGGTGTTAATCTTCAACTTGGTATTTATCAGGAAGGCAGCGTTTTGAATTACCTTTATTATGGCGTGTTAAAAGGAATTTATCCGCCCCTGATTTTTCTGGGTATAGGTGCCATGACAGATTTCTCTTCGCTGATTTCGAATCCACGACTAATGCTACTTGGAGCTGCCGCACAGGTTGGAATCTTTTTAACTTTTTTGGGTGCATTGTATCTTGGATTCAACATGCCAGAAGCCGGATCAATTGGCATTATTGGTGGAGCAGATGGTCCTACAGCTATCTTTTTGTCTTCCAAACTGGCCAATGGTGAAATAGTGCATGGCTACGAAACTAAAAACCTGATTGGCCCTATTGCTATCGCTGCATACTCTTACATGGCTTTGGTGCCGGTGATTCAGCCTCCTATCATGCGTCTGCTTACTTCAAAAAGAGAGCGGTTGATACGTATGAAGCCACCAAGATCGGTTAGTAAGCTTGAAAAAATTATGTTTCCAATCGTAGGCTTGATTCTTACAACTTTTATCTCGCCTGGAGCATTGCCTTTGCTTGGAATGTTGTTTTTTGGAAATATTTTGAAAGAAAGTGGTGTAACCAAACGCTTGGCCGATACAGCGCGTAACAGCTTGATAGATATTGTCACAATCTTATTGGGACTAACCGTTGGTGCTTCCACGCAGGCCGATGTTTTTCTTACTGGTGAATCTATTTTAATATTTATTCTGGGGGCAGTTTCGTTTATGGTTGCTACTGCTGGAGGTGTATTGTTTGCAAAAGTTATGAATATTTTCCTTAAAGGAGACAACAGAATTAATCCGCTTGTGGGTGCAGCTGGTGTTTCAGCAGTGCCTGACAGCGCCAGGGTTGTTCAGCATGAAGGCTTGAAAAATGATCCTTCAAACCACTTGCTGATGCATGCCATGGCACCAAATGTTGCTGGTGTAATTGGATCAGCTGTTGCTGCGGGGATCATGATGAGCTTTTTGTTGTAGTGATCAGGTTTTTTTAAAATAGGATAGATTATCTTTTACTTGTTTATTTTGGGTTTTATTTATTCAGCCGGAGTATTTTGTTCCGGCTGATTTTTTGGGGATATTGCAGGGTTAATTATAAAAATACTTTAGCATTTATTAAAAACGTTTAAATTTGGTCATCAAAACCATAGCAAAAATATACAAATGCTTATTTTAGGGATTGCCGGCGGATCCGGTTCTGGAAAAACAACAGTTGTAAAGAAGATCATTAGGGCACTCCCAAATAGTTCTGTATCAGTTATTTCTCAGGACGCCTATTATCGCGATAACGGACATTTAACTGCAGAGGAACGAAAAAAAATTAATTTTGATCACCCGTCTTCGATAGAATTTGATCTTTTGATTAATCACATTGACAGGTTGCGAAAAGGTGAAACAATACAAATGCCTATATACTCTTACGTGAGCTGTGCCCGGTCAAAGGAAACAATTCCGGTTAAACCTACTAAGGTAGTCATTGTTGAAGGAATATTAGTGCTTACAAATGCTCAGCTCAGAAACAGGATGGATATAAAAATCTATGTTGATACGGATGGGGATGACAGGCTAATGCGCATTATACAACGAGATATTGAGGAGCGTGGAAGATCGTTTTTAGACGTTCTAAAGCATTATGAGCATTTTGTTAAACCTATGCACTTGCAGTTTATTGATCCTACGAAACGATTTGCTGATATTATTATTCCACAGGGTGGCGCAAATCAGGTGGCCATTGATATAGTAGCTTCACGTATCAGAATGAATTTAAATGAGGAGAAACTTTGATTATGAAAACTTTCAATATTTTGGTTTTGCTTTGCGTTTTGGTTATTGTTTCTGCCTGTGAAAAGGATACAGGTCCCCCACCGGTTAGTGATAAATGGCAATACCTTACTTCAAAAGATGGCTTGGTAAACAACAATATCCGTTGTGTTGTTTTTGATAATACCACTGCCTGGATAGGAACTGAATTCGGTTTTTCTTCATATAATGGAACTACTTTCAGAAATTATAATGCGCCTCAGGGCTTGGTTCATCATCAGATTAATGGATTGGCTGTTTCTGCTGATGGGATTGTTTGGTTGGCTACACCTTACGGTTTGTCGGTTTTTGATGGCAATCAGTTTGTAAATTATAATTCAGAAAGTGGGTTAAGCTATGATTATCTTTATAATGTAGCTTTTGATGCTGAACAAAACCCCTGGATAGCCACTGGAAAGGGGGTTACTTATTTTGATGGCACTTCATGGATTATCTATCAGAAGGACGAAGGAAATAGTTTGGTGCATAACATTGTTCGTGATGTTGTGATAGACCAGCAACAAAATAAGTGGTTTGGGACAGAATTTGGTATTTCTCGTTTTAGTAATGGGAATTGGCAAACATTTTTGGCTGACCTTCCTTTGGCTGATTTTATATTGGACCTTTTTGTGGATAGCAAAGGTCGGATTTGGGTTGGCTCTTTGGCTGGTGCAACAATGATAGATGGCAATAATATAGTGGATTATGGTGCTTCAGATGGCCTTGTTTACAGCCGAGTTGATGCCATTACTGAGGACTTGGACGGAAATATGTGGTTTGCCACCCAGTATGGTGTGTCTCGTTTTGATGGTACAAGCTGGAAAACTTACAATTCGAATAATGGGCTGCCTGAGGATTGGGTTACATCGCTTTCGGTGGATGCTGAAGGTAAAATTTGGTTTGGAACTAAAACAAAAGGATTAGCCATCTTACAACAGCCCTGATCCCAATCGTGAACAAAAGCATGTTTTTACCTGTTTAGGTCAAAACTGTAATTTGTAATGTTCAAGAAAAAAATAAAATCTCCCTGCCAGTTAATTTGTACTTATGATGAAGATCATGTGTGCGTTGGTTGTTATCGTTCGGCAGAAGAAGTGAATCGATGGGATAGTTATTCAGATGACCAAAAACGTGAAGTTTTGGACAATACCATAAAACGCCGACAAGAAAAAGGAGGTAGTTATTATGGTTTTGGGGGTTGAACCCAACTAAAAGCTTTAAGCTGATTTATTATCAACAATTACTTTATTTTATGCTCTTTTTTTAACCTGTTGCGATCATCGTACCAGTCCGGAAGTGCATAGGCAAAACCTCTTCCCTTGTATTTAACCTTGCGTAAGTCATTTCTTCTGTTTGTTAGCTTTACCAGGCACTGATTGATTTTGGCTTTTGATTTGTCATCATTGATAAAAATATTGGCTGCAATGGCTTTTTCTTTCACACTGGCATAAATATCTTTACTCAATGTTGCATGGCCATTTGCTGTAATTGATTCAATGATAAATTTATCCCATTGAGACAGTGGATAAGGTTTGCGTTCTTTCTTTGGCAGCTCCTCAGCAGCATCTGTAACACCCTTGAATTTACCTTCAGATTCAGATTTTTCAACTGATAAAGCATTGTCTTTGATCTTTTTAATAAGACTATACTCTTTTTCAAGATCAGTTATTTTTGCTTTCACATAATCCACCTTATGTTTTAGCTTTCGTAATTCTGAATGATACTCATTCAACAAATCTAAGATATCGAATTCGTTTAGCTTACTGGAGTATTTCATGATGATGGTTTTTTAAATATTAATCGTTTCGAAATTGTCCTTGAAATAATAACTTAAACATCATACTTATAATGATTTATAAAATGTTATTATTGCGTTTAAACGCTGAATATATTTCACTTAAATCAGCCGAAACACCAAGTGCTTACAAAAGTATTTAATACGAATGTAATATCAAAACAATAATTCGCTATTTATCAATCAAATATCGTTTTGTTTGCAAGTCCATTTCCTTGCCATTCATAGTTTTGGAATATTTGTTTTACACCCAAATAGTATAATTCAATTGTATTGGCTCTTCGGATGATACGCCAGGTGTTTATTGGATCATCGAATGACCAGCGCAAATAACTCCAAAGTTCTTTCATTCTGCCAATAGCTGCATTTGGGTTTTTTGAGGTCTTTAATCGTTCTTCAAAAAGCCCGTTCAGAAAATTGTTTAAAATGATCGATTTATGATTATACGTCAAACCTTGTATTTCGCCAGCTAGAAAGGGGTCTGCCAGTAAACCCCGTCCCAACATATAATGCTTTACATCAATTAATTGGGATTGGATGCTGTGAAAAGATGCCAGCGAAAAGATATCACCATTATATGCTGCTGTTTTATTTAGCTTCTCATTGGCTTTTCCAAAAGCTTCGTGGTCGGCTTTGCCCTTATAAAGCTGGATTCCTGTGCGTGCATGAATGATAACTTCAGCCAATGGGTAAGTGTTAAATACAGGAATAAGCTCATCAATTTCAGACTGGTCGCTATATCCAAGTCTGCATTTGATGCTTAACTTAAGCTTATTATTTAAAAAGTAGTCGTTTAAAAGCTGACTAATCAGTTCAGGATATGGGAGCAATCCACTTCCACGTTTTTTGCGGGCAACCCTTGAAAACGGACATCCCAGATTGAGATTTATCTCCTCATACCCCAACGCTTCACAAAAATCAGCAAACCTGCTTATTTCCTTGGGATCATTACTAAGAATTTGTGGAATTAATTGTTTTGTGTTGTTAACATTTGGATCTAATTCTGGCCCAAAAAGGTGTTTTGAATCAGGTTTATGTATAGCAGTAAAAAATGGTGTGTAAAACTTGTCAACTCCCCCAAAATACTCAAGAAACAAATTTCTGTAAATATAATCAGTGATACCCTGGAAAGGACCTAAACTCAATACCGGATTCATAGATAGTAAGGCTGCTAATAGAGTTTTTCTTTTTTCATTAGGCTTTTTGTGAATGCCGTGAGTAGAAAAATAGCCATAATAAAGGCTGAAATTCTTGAAATGTAATCTCCATTTTTTACATAAAAGGTTAATTCTTCGTTAGTGCTGAGCTGTTGACGGATTGCCGCCTGTTCCCAATAAGGTGTAGCTTGAAAAACATCCCCTCGTTGATCAATAAAGGCTGAAATCCCCGTATTTGCTGATCTGGCAATGCTACGCCTGGTTTCAATTGCACGAAGTATTGAGAAGTCCATATGTTGACGGTGTCCGGGTGTATTACCCCACCAACCATCGTTTGTGATAATAAAGAGAATGTTGGCACCATTGCGCACAAAGCCTGTGACAAACTCTCCAAAAACTGATTCATAGCAAATTAGCGGCCCAGCAGTAAATTTTTCGTTTTTGCTTTTAAAAACAGTTCTTGTGTCAGATGTTTTTAACGTACCAACTGTTCCTCCAAGATCAATGGCTAAGGATTGCAGTGGTCGAAGGAAAAACCAGCTTGGCATCATTTCAACTCCTGGTGTAAGACGGCTTTTGTGATAGTATTGTGGAACTGTTTCAGATTGTATAAAAAATGCAGTATTGTGTGCAAAATAATAACTATCGCTATTGCGGAATTTGCGGGCAGCAAAATCTTTCTCCTGGTTTTTGCCTACCGGGCTAAAAGTGCTGGCTCCAATGACAAACGCTGTTGATGGATGTTGTTCAATAAATTGCTCAAGTTTTTTTAAACTTGGCGACTGATTTAAATCAGGAAGCCATATATCCTCCTGAATTGCAGATTCAGGACCTATGACAAAATCAATTGGTTTATTCATTAACCCACTGGCCAATTGAATATTGCGATCAATTATTTCAGAGGCTGGCAGTTCATATTGTTCTGTATAGGGGTCAAAATTGGGTTGCAAAACAATGATTTCGGCTTGTTGGCCATTTTCTTCATAGGTGCGGTACAAATGTTCACCAACCATAACCGGAACCATCCAAACAATAACAAGCAGTACAAAATTCAGCGCAAATAGTCGTGCTTTGGTTTTCCATTGCAGCGCAAACTGTATACTTTTAAAAGCCAGCATATTCATTATCAAAACCCAGCTTGTGCCACCAGGAACTCCTGTAAATTCATACCATTGTATCCAATGATGCTTCTGCGAAAAAACATGACCCAGATTTAACCATGGCCAGTTTAGGTCCCAATGCATATGCAGATATTCAAAGCTTAACCAATAAAACAGCAAAATAGCTAATCCTTTTTTGTTTTGGTAGAGTTGAGTTTTAGTAAAATGGAATAGCCAAAAAACAATTGCCATAAAAATGCTATTCAGCACCAAAGCAGCAATACCACCAGATGGTGTTGAGTTCCAAATCCACCAGGTTGTAAGGCTGTTCCAGATTAAAAAACTCGTAAAACCTAAAAGAAATAATTGCCCCCCTTTACCCTTGTTTTCTGGCTTTCCCAAGTCGTGCTGAATAAAAAACAAGGGAACAAAAGCGATGAATATCAAAATAGTTATGCCGTTTACAGGCCATGCTGCACTTAATAATAATCCACTTAAAATTGCTAAAAAATATCGCAGAAGGGTATTCATAGGATGCCTGTACTAATGTTTTGAAGTAGTTCTTGAAATGCAAAAATAGCTAAGTTTTAATGTAAATTATTTTGATTTTTAGAAACGTTTGTTAATTAAGGGTCTTTTAATAATTAGTGTTTTTGATTTAAGCTAACAACAATGGGTTGATGAATTGAAATAGCTATACAATACAATTAAACTTGCTGACTTAGTCCAATACTCGTATTTTTGCTGAAATTACCCAGTTTATTTGAATGAAAATATTACTTATCAGGTTAAGTTCTATTGGTGATATTGTCTTGACAAGTCCAATAGTACGTGCGATTAAAACACAGCTAACCAATGTTGAACTCCACGCAATAACCCGTAAGACTTTTCAATCGATTTATTCAAATAGTCCATTCATTGATAAAGTTTATGGGGTAGAAAAATCTCCTGATGAAGTAATAACAAGTCTGAAGGCCGAAAAATATGATTTGATTATCGACTTGCATAAAAACCTAAGATCCTATAAGCTTAGATGGGCACTTGGTGTGAAATCGTACTCATTTCCCAAGCTAAACTGGAAAAAATATTTGCTTGTTCGTTTTAAAATCAATCATATGCCGGATATGCATATTGTTGATCGGTATTTTGAAGCCGTAAAACCATTGGGTGTTAAGAACGATAATCTAGGCCTTGATTTTTTTACCTCAGATAATGACCTTGATCAAATGCCGGAAATGAGTGTGACATTTATGTCCCAACCCTATTTTTCAGTGGTGATTGGAGGTAATCATCAAACCAAGATTTTGCCAGTTTCCAAATTGATTGGTGTAATCAAACAATTGCCCTATCCTGCAGTACTTTTGGGCGGTAAAGAAGATTGGGAGCGGGCTGATGAAATAGCAGCTGTTTTAAAAGAAAAAGTGTGGAATGCATGTGGGAAATTATCCTTGGGTCAGTCGGCAATATTGCTAAAAAAATCTGTTGCTGTTTTAACTAATGATACCGGCTTGATGCACATAGCAGCAGCATTCAAGAAACCTATAGTTTCAGTTTGGGGAAACACCGTGCCCGGCTTAGGGATGTATCCTTATATTCCTCAGTTCCCGGAACGTGTTAGTATTATCGAAAACAACAATCTCTCGTGCCGGCCTTGTAGCAAAATAGGTTTTGAGCATTGCCCCAAGAAGCATTTTAAATGTATGCTTGACCTGGACGAGAAAAGCATTGCAGAAAAGCTTATTTCATCTAGCCAATTGCAACAAAAGGGTTATTAATTTTCTCGCTTCCGATAGTAGTTTGCGGGCCGTGTCCGGGATAAACAATTGTTTCGTCAGGAAGCACAAAAAGCTTGCTCCAAATGCTTTCCTTTAACACATCATAATCACCACCGGGCAAATCAGTGCGACCAATGCTTTGATAAAATAATACATCGCCAGCGATTACAAATGGGGTTGTATCATCATAAAAGCAAACACTGCCATCTGCATGTCCGGGTGCAAAAAGAACCTTTAACTTGCTGTTTCCAAAAGAAATCCAGTCACCATCTTCAATTTTTAAAGTTGGTTCAGTCACTTTTGTCAGGTTCAGGCCAAAAGACTGTGCATGAGCAAAAGCATTATTCATATATCTTGCACCATCCGGATGTGCTGTAACCGGGAGACTGTATTTTTCTGCAACAAACGCATTCCCCAGAATATGGTCAATATGATTGTGTGTGTTTAAGATTTGAACGGGTTTGAGCTGATTGTCGCTGATAAACTGTTCCAAAGCCTCTTCTTCAGAACGGTCAGAACAGGCAGCATCAATAATAACACACGCCTTTGTTTCGTCATATACAACATAAGTATTTACCTGAAACGGATTGAAAACAAATCTTTTTATCTGTAGCATAAAAATGTTCTTAGTTGGTTCATCAAAACTGAACAAATATAGACTTTTCACCTTTAAAGAAGACTTTTGTTCAGTTAAAAAAATAGTACTTTAGCACCATAGTTGCTGTTACAATCTTATGTCGATAAACAAATCAAAATCAGTTTTCGTTCAATATTATAAAGGCTTTTTTAAAGCATTGGTTTTGTGTTTGATGTTTTTACAGCTTCCAAATACTATGTTTGGCCAGTTTTATAATGGTTCAAATATGACTTTTGGTAAAAACCGTGTGCAGTGGAACAATACTATTTGGACCTATTATCGCTATGATAATTTTGATACCTATTTTTATCTTAATGGTAATGAATTAGCACTTTATACTGCAGATTATGCCCGGGAGCAAATTCCTTTGCTTGAACGAAAATTGCAAAGTAGCCTGACAGAAAAGATACAGTTTGTAATCTTCAACAGTTTAAGTGACCTAAAACAGAGTAATATCGGACTTGCGTCAGAGCAACAATACAACACTGGTGGTATTACACGTATCCTTGGAACAAAGGTTATTCTTTATTTCGATGGGAATTATCAGAATTTTGAACAGCAAATCCGTAAAGGAGTTGCGGCAATGTTGCTTAATCAACTGATGTATGGGGGCAGCATCGGGGCTCAGATACGTAATACGGCTATTTTCAATCTTCCTGACTGGTATAAAGAAGGAATATTGTCTTTTGTTTCTGACGACTGGAACAGCCTGATGGATGACAGGTTGCGCGAAGGAATAACTTCGGGGCGTTTCGAGAAATTAAACAGACTTTCAGGAGAAGAGGCTCGGATTGCTGGTAATTCGTTGTGGCGCTATATTACAGAAACATATGGCTCTGCCGCATTGCCAGAAATTGCACATATGACGCAAATGAGCAGAAGTGTTCAGCAAGGATTTTTATATGTAACCGGGCTGAAGTTTAAGCAATTGGTAAAAAACTGGTTTGAACATTATTCGTCTCTGTATAATAATCAAAAACATCATGCACCCAAGGAGGCTATGCCGTTCAAATACCGTACCTACAGAACTTATGAAAAGCCCTCCATTAGCCCGGATGGCAGATATTTGAGTTATATCACCCGTGATGAAGGCAAAATCAGGTTTTGGCTCCTTGATCAACAAAGTGGTAAAAAACGGAAACTATTTCAAACAGGTTACAGATCAGATGAAAGGCCTGATGAAAGCTATCCCGTTATGACATGGCACCCTTTAGGAACCTTACTGGCATTTGTTACTGAATCAAAAGGCAAACTTTGGTTGCATTTTTATAATCTTGATGACCAAACAGTTGAATCGAGAAATATGATTGCCGTTCAAAAAATTACTTCCATTGATTATGGCCGAAATGGTCGAAAAATTGCAATGGCTGCGGTTCAACAAGGCAAACCGGATATATTTGTTTACGACATTCCTTCCAATACATTTGAGCAGTTAACATCCGATTATTTCACCGATTTAAACCCTGTTTTTGTGGATAATGACCGGCGGATTGTTTTTTCTTCTAACCGCGATTCTGATACTTTGAAAACTGTCAACGAGCCAAAACCAGTAAATGGCCAGCAAATCAGCTTATATGCCTATGATTACAGTCAACGAAAAGATGTACTGCTCAAAGTAAGTGAGCAGCATACGGCCCGGGAAATATTGCCTCAGGATGCCGAAGATGGACGTTTTCGCTTTCTAAGTGATCGAAATGGTGTTTATAATCTGTTTGAAGCGCGCTTTGATAGTGTTATTAGTTTTGTTGATACTACTATTCACTACAGGTATTTTACGCACCAAAAGCAACTAACGGATTATACAAAAAGTATTTATGATTTTTCATACAACCCAATTTCAGGAAAAACCATTTTGCAAGTCCCGGATGATCAAAAAATGAAGTTTTATGAAATTTCAGATCAGAATATGTCAGAAAATGCGGCAACAGGTTTTATGACTGGTTTCGCCATTCAAAGAGATCAAAAACATCAACAAAAAACCGAACAGGCAAAAGATACTACACGCGTTAATGTGAAGCGATTCAGAATGCTATACAGAGAGGTGTTGCCAACAGACACTTTAAAACAACAAGCATTGCCAGCACGTCAGGGAGCATTTGGAATTGCGGGAAACAAACGAACAGATCTTCGCGACTTAGGGTTAAGCCTGCGCGAGGCTGAAAGCCAGGAAGCACCTGCCCCAAAAAGACGTAATTATTATGTGGAGTATTTTTATGATGAATTAGTGACACAGGTTGATTTTACTTATATCAACTACAGCTATCAGCCATTTTCAGGTGGGGGAGCCCCAATTTATCTAAATCCCGGCTTTAATGTTTTTTTAGGTGTTAACCTTACTGATTTGCTGGAAGATTACAGGCTGAGTGGAGGTGTGAGGCTTAATACAAGCTTAATTAATAATGAATATGCAGCAAGTTTTAGTAATCTGAAAAAGCGGTTAGACAAGCATATTATTTTTCACAGGCAGAGTATTGAAGATTTTCAGAGTACATTTATCAGTCGCACCTACACACATGAAGCATTTTACATGATCAGCTGGCCATTCAGTGAGATTTTAAGTGTAAGAGGTACTGCAATTTATCGAAATGATCAAAAAGTGTTTTTGTCTACAGATCAGTTAAACCTGGCCAGAGCAGATGAATTTCAGAATTGGGGAGGATTACGAGCAGAGCTTGTTTATGACAACAGTAAGCAAATCGGCATGAACCTGCATACAGGAATGCGTGGGAAGGTCTTCGGAGAATACTTTCAATTAATTGATGCAAATGCCAGCAATTTTGTTGTTCTAGGTTTTGATTGGCGTAATTATACACGTTTACACAGAAATTTCATCTGGGCCAACAGAGTTGCAGGAAGCACATCCTTTGGAACAGATAAGCTTATTTATTATATGGGGGGTGTTGATAATTGGTTGATACCAAGTTTTAATCAGGAAACACCAATAGACTATACTCAAAACTACGTCTTTCAGACCCTCGCAACTAACCTAAGAGGGTTTAATCAAAACATAAGGAATGGTAACAGCTTTGTGGTTTTTAACTCAGAATTTCGTTTTCCGGTTTTTAGTTATTTGTTTCAGAATCCAATAAGCTCCGATTTTGTCAGGAATTTTCAACTAGTTGCTTTTGGTGATGTTGGTACTGCCTGGACAGGCTTTAATCCTTACGATTCTTCAAATTCTCTCTATACATCTTATGTCGAAAGCGGACCACTTAATATTTCTGTCGAAATTCAGAAAGATCCCATTGTTGGAGGGGTTGGTTTTGGTGCAAGAACTACTCTGCTGGGTTATTTTATTCGTGCTGATGTAGCATGGGGCATTGAGGATCTGGAAATCAGTAAGCCTTTATTTTATCTTTCTTTGAGTTTGGACTTTTAAAAATTTTAAAATGGCAGCTACTACAGTTATTATTCTGATATTGATTGGTTTAATTGCAGGTATTTTTAGTGGATTAATTGGTATTGGAGGGGCATTAATAATCATACCAGCACTTATTTTCATCCTTCACATGGATCAGTATTCTGCACAGGGTACTAGTCTTGCAATTATGCTTCCACCTATTGGATTATTAGCAGCCTATAATTATTACAAGGCAGGTGCATTAAACTTGCAATATGCCATGATTATTGCGGCAGCATTTATTATCGGTGGATATTTTGGGTCGAAAATGGCACTTTCTATTCCTGTTGATACCCTACGAAAAGTTTTCGCAATCGTTTTAATATTTATTGCACTTCGGATGCTTTGGAGTAAATAAGCCCCTTTTCATACCCGTGCCAAACTTTCATTTTTGTGAAAGAAAAAAATTAACAATGGGTGAATAATTTGTAAAACTGCTTGCTGTTTCTGGCCTGGCTGACTTATCAACAATCAATCGTTGAAAAAATCCCAGCCTGCACACCGAAATATGATTGTATATTGCAAAGCCTTTTCTAAAACAAGGTATCTGGCATTATTGCCTGTATCTTAGGGGTTTAACTAATAAATGACGCAGTAATCAAAGGGTATATTAAAATGGAAAACAACCTGTTTGCTAGTATGGAAATTGCTCAAAAACAAGAACAAAAAAGCGATTTTTACGACAAGGTGTTAGAGAAAAGAACAAGACCGGAAATGCAGGAAAATGAACAAGAAACTCAAATAGAACCACAAAAGACAGAAATTCCAAAACATCTCCAGAAGCCAACAACTAAATATGCTCATGAAGATGTATTAAAATGGGCCACGGATTATTTTAAGGGTGATGTGCTGGCTGCTAATGTCTGGATGAACAAGTATGCGCTAAAAGACAGTGATGGTAACATCTATGAACGTACGCCGGAAGACATGCACAGACGACTGGCTTCAGAAATTGCCAGGATTGAGAAGAAATACCCTAATCCAGTGAGCGAAGAGGAAATTTTTGCTGTGCTGAAAGACTTTAAATACATTGTTCCGCAAGGAAGTCCAATGGCAGGTATAGGAAACAATTTTCAGGTGTCTTCACTGTCTAACTGCTTTGTTATTGGCAATGAAGGAAATTCTGATTCCTATGGTGGTATCATGAAAATTGATCAGGAACAGGTGCAGTTGATGAAAAGAAGGGGTGGTGTCGGACACGACCTTTCACACATCCGACCAGCTGGAAGCCCTGTTAAGAATAGTGCCCTCACATCAACAGGTGTTGTGCCATTTATGGAACGTTATTCCAACTCTACCCGTGAAGTAGCGCAGGATGGTCGTCGTGGAGCCCTGATGTTAAGCATCAGTGTGAAACATCCTGACGCCGAAAAATTTATTGATGCTAAAATGGAGCTAGGTAAAGTAACAGGAGCAAATGTTTCTGTCCGAATAACAGATGAATTTATGAAAGCGGTTATTGAAGAAAAGCCGTTTATTCAACAGTATCCAATTGATGATCCTAATCCATGGTTTGAACGTGAAGTGGACGCCAAAAAGCTTTGGGATAAAATAATCCACAACGCATGGGCATCAGCCGAACCTGGCGTGCTATTCTGGGATACGATTACCCGTGAATCTGTTCCGGATTCCTACGCAGATATAGGTTTTAAAACCCTTTCGACAAATCCGTGTGGAGAAATACCTTTATGTGCCTACGATAGCTGTCGTCTATTGGCTATCAATCTGTATAGTTATGTAAAAAATCCATTTTCACCAGATTCAAGCTTTGATGCAGAGCTGTTTACAAAGCATGCTCGTCTGGCCCAAAGAATAATGGACGATATCGTTGATCTTGAAATTGAAAAGGTTGATGCCATTTTGGCTAAGATCGAATCCGATCCTGAGCCCCGTGAAATTAAGCAGACAGAATTAAATCTGTGGAAAAACATCCGTAAAAAAGCCCTGGAGGGCCGTAGAACAGGTATAGGAATTACTGCTGAAGGGGATATGTTAGCAGCGCTTGGTGAAACCTATGGTTCTCCTGATGCTATTAATTTTTCTACAGAGGTGCACAAGATGCTCGCACTCGAAGTGTACCGTTCTTCAGTGGATATGGCAGAAGAACGTGGTGCATTTGAGGTTTATAATACTGAGCGTGAAGCAAATAATCCTTTTATTGCTCGTATTCGTGAAAACGACCCACAGCTATATGAGAAAATGACTAAGGTAGGTCGACGCAATATTGCCATGCTGACCATCGCTCCAACAGGAAGTGTAAGTATTTGTACGCAAACTACTTCTGGCATTGAACCAGTATTTATGGTTTCTTACAAACGACGCCGGAAAGTGAACCCCAATGATAAAAATGCTACAGTAAACTTTGTAGATGAAGTGGGCGATTCATGGGAAGAATACAATGTTTTCCATCCAAAATTTGAAACCTGGCTGCAGGTAAACGGTTTCGACGTGGAAGAAGTAAAAAACTATCCCGACACTCAGCTTAAGGAAGTAATAAAAATGTCTCCTTATTACAAGGCTACTTCCAATGATATTAATTGGGTTAGCAAAGTAAAGATGCAGGGTGACATTCAAAAATGGGTTGATCATTCCATTAGTGTTACTGTTAATGTTCCTCAAGAGGTAGATGAGTCACTGGTAAGTGATATCTATAAAACTGCCTGGGAAAGCGGCTGTAAGGGAATGACAATTTATCGTGATGGATCCCGCTCAGGAGTTTTGATAAGCGCAGATGAGAAGAAGTCAAAAGACGCAGATAATGAAGAGTTTAAAGAAACCAATGCGCCTCCACGACCAAAACGACTCGAAGCAGATGTAATTCGTTTTCAGAATAATTACGAAAAATGGATTGCTGTGGTTGGCAAGTTGAATGGTAAGCCCTATGAGATTTTTACTGGAAAAGCTGACGACTTCTTCCTGCCTCCATGGGTGGAAGAGGGCGTTGTAATCAGAGAAAAATTCAAAGGTGAGAAAGCACGCTATGACTTCCAGTTTACAGATAAACAAGGATATAAGATTACCGTTGAAGGTTTATCCAGGTCCTTTGATAAAGAATACTGGAATTATGCTAAATTGATTTCCGGTATTTTACGTCATGGCATGCCATTACCATATGTGATCGAACTGGTTCAAAATCTCACACTGGATGATGACAGCATCAATACATGGAAAAACGGTGTAGTAAGAGGTATCAAAAGGTATATTCCTGATGGCACCAAGGCGGATGGCAGCACTTGCCCTGAATGTGGATCGACAGAAAGCCTAATATATCAGGATGGTTGCCTGACCTGTAA
>NPID01000465.1_pt1 | contig 134411 bp, 99 predicted proteins | sample 8637491 | NCBI WGS metagenome assembly NPID01 (sample SAMN07420843, study PRJNA396082) | bioreactor metagenome | isolation source: sample BA6 brine-fed electro-methanogenic bioreactor BA | place: Japan: Kochi | collected 2016-06-14
AGCACAAAGGTCATCGAGCGAAGCCGAGATGCCGACTTTCCCACCCCAATAGCTAAGAAGTCACGATTGATAAAATCATTTCGCCAATATTATCAGTATATTTTTCTTGGCTAAACAAGCTATTCCTTCCAGCCAAAAACATCCTACTCAAAAACTCAAAAAATCAAGTGCATCTTTTAATCAATTCATGCGCAACTTTTAACCAATTCATGCGCTTGAATTAATCAACTTGAGCGCATCTTTTTCACAGTTTAAAATGAATCTTTCAAATCATTATAAATCAGTTATATAAAAACATCAAATATTTTCACTAATCGTAGTGTCTATTCAAATATGACCAAGACTACATCGAAGACGTTCAAGTCCACATCAATGACGTTCAAGTCATCAACGCCAGACAATCATCATTTGAGAATTTCGAGCTCTACCTTCAAACCACCACAGGGCTGGAGCCCCCATTTGTGGGGGTTGGGGGCAAAAAAAACATCACCAACCACCCCAAAACAACAACCAATCCCGTCTTCAGGTGCAGAGCACCGCCCACTTTGCAACAATATCACAAGAATGAAAATGGAGGTGCAGCCCCGCAATACTTAACAGGGCAGGCGCACCGATCTGATTTTTCAAATAGAGCAAAGAGAGAGCGCTACGCTGTAGCTTAGTATTCAGCTAAGTAACCCTGTTTATAAAGAGAAAGCTACCTGTCTGACTGCATAGCAAGGCAGACGCTGTAGCTTGATATCTGGTAATAATAAGACACTGTCTACAATAAGCGTGCTATCATATGTCAAAACCAAGTAACCCCTACAAATCACCACCGGGCTGGGAGCGTTGGGTTTACCTGCCTGCCTGTCTACCGCCAGGTAGATCTACCGCCAGGTAGACCAACTGCCAGGTAGGCCTGGAGAGCGCCCAAATCAGCAGGAAAACCTGCAGGTAGCTCCAAAATTTGCTAAAACAAAAGCAAGGTAAAGCATCAGGTATCATTTTCATAGATATTTAGTACAGAAACCTACTTTGCCCCCCATAATTTCTAAATACATGAAAATCAAACATTATTATTGACTTTTTTCAAAATATTTAATATTTTTATATCTCATAAACAGCTATAAAAAGCAAAAACATACATGAACCTTCCAGCTTTCGGCAGCAATCCATTGCTTTACAAAAAATGCTCATCAATTTTTGTAAAGTATGGCTAAAACGTTTTTAATCCTGAATCGATGAAAAAAATAGTATTACTCATTTTCAGTTTATTCTTTTTCAATGTAATCCTGGCGCAAAATCATACTTTAAAAATCACCAATTCTAATACGAATAAACAAGTTGTCATTAAGCAAAACAGTAGAATTAAACTTAAAACCAATGCTGGACAAAAGTTGAAAGGACACTTTTCGGTTGTAGATACAAATACCATTATCATTGATGATATCCGCATAGATTTAGCAGATATTAATGAGCTAAAACGTATTTCCTTGCTGGTCTCTGTTCTTGCACCTGTACTTTTTTTTAGCGTCGGAGTTGTACCGACTTACGCGAGTATTATTATTGGCATATCTGCTGAACCAATTGCATTATTAGCGCTTGTCCCGGCAGCTGCTATGCTATATATCGCAATAAATCCATCATCTTTCAGTAAAAAATACAAAATTGATAAAGGATGGACATTAGAAACAATAGTATTACCCACCCAATAACTATGATAAAATCAAGTCCTGAAGGTTCTTAATTTTATTGGTCATACTTATTGACATGCTTAAACAAAAAGAGCTGGATCATCAGATTACCAGCTCTTTAATTTTAGAAAGGTGCCCAAGAAAGGACTCGAACCTTCACGAGCGTTCGCTCACTACACCCTGAATGTAGCGCGTCTACCAATTCCGCCACTTGGGCTAACAAAAACACCTTTAAAAAAACAGTGCCCAGGACAAGAATCGAACTTGCACTCCGTAACCGGAACATGGCCCTCAACCATGCGCGTCTACCAATTCCGCCACCTGGGCTAAAAGTTTTGCAAAAGTAAAACATTTTTTGTTTTTCCAAAGGATTTAAACAGGGCTTTTCTACATTTTTTTGTGCGGTAGTTTTCATTATTTTTACACCAAAAAATAATTTGTATCATGTCATTCAAACTATCCACATCCGACCACGCAGTGCTTCAAAGCAAAGGAATTTCTGAAGATCAGCTTTTTAAACAAATCGAACAGTTTAAAAACGGTTTCCCCTTTATCAACCTTAAACAGGCGGCCACCCCTCAAAAAGGGATTGTCCGGCTCAACGAAAATCAACTTAAAGACCTGATGCAATGGTTCAACGACCATAAAAACGACTACAGTATTCTAAAATTTGTTCCTGCCTCCGGCGCAGCAAGCCGTATGTTCAAAGAACTTTTCGCCTTTATGGAAAAAGCAGATGCAAACAACACCGTTTTTTCCGAAGAGGAAGCCCAAAACCCTAACAGTGTGGCCTATTTCTTCAAAAATATCAAAGCCTTGGCATGCTTCCCCGACCTTAATAACGTGCTGTCGCAGCAGGGTTTTGACATTGATCAACTGCTTGCACAAAAAGATTATCAAACCATCTTACGCTATTTGCTTACCGATAAGGGACTTAACTACGGCGCAATGCCAAAAGCACTGCTCCGCTTCCATAAATATCCCGACGGCAACCGGCTGGCACTCGAAGAACACCTCGTTGAAGCTGCACATTACAGCATTAACAAGGATCAGATTGCCAGGGTACATTTTACCAACTCACCCGAACACAAACATGCCTTTGTATCAGCAATTGAAAAAGTGCTGCCCAAATATGAACAACGGTTCAATGTAAAGTTCGAGATCGCCTTCTCTGAGCAAAAACCTGCCACTGATACGATTGCAGTGGATTTAAATAATGAACCTTTCAGAAATGATGATGGCTCATTACTCTTTCGCCCCGGCGGACATGGTGCTTTGATCGAAAACCTTAATGAAATGGACGAAGAAATCATTTTCATCAAGAATATCGACAATATCGTACCCGATAAGCTGCGCGACACTACTTACGATTACAAAATGGCTATTGGCGGCCTGTTGATCAAAACGCAAATGCTCACTTTCGAGCTCCTCGAAAAACTTGATGATGGCAACCTGAATAGTGATGAGTTGGACGAAATAGCCAAAACGGCACAGGAGTCTTTGATGATAGAAATTCCGGATGCCTTTGAAGGATATGACGAAATGGAAAAGATTGATTTTCTTTACACCAAACTAAATCGTCCTGTCCGTATTTGCGGAATGGTAAAAAATGAGGGTGAGCCTGGTGGAGGGCCTTTCTGGGTCGAAAACGAAGACGGAGAAGTTTCACTTCAAATCGTTGAATCATCACAGATGGATAAGAAAAACCCACAGCAAATGGCCATCGTCGAAAATGCCACCCACTTTAATCCGGTTGATCTGGTTTGTGGCATCTATGATTTCAAAGGAAATAAATTCGATCTTACACAATACGTAGATCCGCAAACAGGCTTTATATCGCAAAAGTCAAAGGATGGACGCGACCTGAAAGCACTCGAACTTCCCGGACTTTGGAATGGTGCCATGGCAGACTGGATTACAATCTTCGTCGAAACACCAATCATTACCTTCAACCCGGTAAAAACCGTGAATGATTTATTAAGGCCTCAGCATCAGGCCTGAGGCTGACTCACAAGCTTTTTCGGAAGCGCATAGGTTGAAATTACTGCTACTGTTAGCGCTACAAAAAACGTTAACAAACGTGCCGTAATATATTGCTCCATGCCGGTGCTTATCCAAATAATTGTAAATAGCAGTCCAGATAAGATCGTTAGCACCACTGCTTTGCCATGATATTTAGGCCATAGCAAGGTCAGCAAAACGACTACTGAAAAGGTGCCGCCTATTCCCGCCCAAACATAGCTCACCAATGAAAAGATCAGCTCTGCTTCCACCACATAAGCCAGTGCCAATGCTACTACAGCCAAAGAAGCTGTAACAACCCTGCTCTGCAGCAAGGAGTTGGAGGCCGACAGCTTAAATTTTCCCAATAAGGGTTTCAGAATGTTCTCACTAAATTCTGTGGCACTTAAAATGAGTAAAGAATCAGCGGTAGAGATCATTGCAGCTATTGCTCCGGTAATCAATATGGAAGCCACCACAGGTGGGAAAATCTCAAGCATTACTGCTGGCATCACATATTCCTGGTCTTCCAGACCTGTTGGCCCAAAAATTGCCAGTCCAATCCAGCCGATCATCAAGGCACCAATATAGGCGATTAAAGTCCACACTATGCCCACATTACGTGCCTTTTTTGCCTGACGCATATCCGAAATAGCCATAAAACGCATCGCCAGCTGTGGTTGTCCGCCCAAATAACCAAAAAACCATGAAAATCCACCCACAATGATCACGCCTGCACTAAAACCACTGGCGCCGTTAACCAGCGACATATAGCCGGGTCCTGATTTGGCAAGTGCTTCGCCAATCCCTGAAGCAAAAGTCTCAGGATGATCATTCAGGTACATCAACCCTACGATTGGCCCGATTACCAGGGCGGTTATCATTACAATCGCCTGAATTACATCGGTGTAAACCACGCTTCTGAATCCGCCATAAATCGTATAAGGCACGATGATGGCAGCAGTAAGCAACATACCCAGCTCCGGTGAAATATCAAACATGGTGAAAAGTGTTTTACCTCCTCCCAAAAACTGTGCGCCCACATAAAAGAAAAAGAAAAACACAATGGTAGCACTTGCCGAAGCTCTGATCCATTTGGCTGTTTCAGCATGTTTTCCGGCAATAAAATCGGTGTAGGTAGTGATATTATACTTTTCGGCAGCATCACGCAGCCTCCACGAAATCAAAGCCCAGGCTACTATAATACCTGCCACACAACCAATGGCAGTCCATATTTCTGTCAGTCCCATCGCATAGGCAGCACCTGGCAAACCCAGCAGCGCCCAACTGCTTTCGCCTGTTGCCCTCTCGGATAAGGCCGCTACCCAACCCGGCAGCTTTCGGCCGGCAATAGCATAATCCTGATTGCTTTTTACCTTCCTTCCCTGGTAAATTCCCCATAGGATTAACAAGCTCAGGTAAATAACCATTACTATTAATATCTGTTCTTGTTGTTGCATTTTTGATTGTTTTGGTTAAAAAACTGTCAGCATGTCACTTTTCATACCCCGAATTTACAAATATTGATTTGAATTGTGCAAGGCAGGGTTATTGTATTATTGTTGAATAAAAATTCAACATGATACACAAAGACCTTGAAATTGAAGAATTGGTTAACAACTACCCATTTTCAGTAAAATATTTGATGGAAAAAGGAATCAGGTGTATTGCCTGCGGAGAACCCATTTGGGGAACACTGGAAGAAGCTGCCAAAGAAAAAGGCTTTGACGATAAAGCTATTGAAGCTTTTGTTGTTGAAATGAACGAGCTGGCGGCTAATGCTGAACAAAATCCGCAAAAAGATGAAAAAATGGTGGATATAAAACCGCTGCAAAACAAATAACTCAGGGCGAAAGCCTGCTTATTACCCAGCTTTGTGCCTGTTTTTCATACACAATCCTGTCGTGAAGCCGGTGTAATCCGCCTTGCCAAAATTCAAAATAATCTGGTGCGATGCCATAGCCGCCCCAATGAACTGGACATGCTATTTGCTTACCCTCACTTAGCAAGGAATTGTATTTCTCAGACAATTCCGATTTATCTTTAATCTTTTCGCTTTGATGTGAGGCAGCTGCTGCCGCCTGGCTCTCCGGAGGCCGCGAAGCAAAATACTGCTCGGATAAGACCCTGGAAATTTTACTTGCTTTGCCTTCAATACGAATCTGCCTTTCGTGTTGCGGCCAAAAAAACAAAACCGAAACCATAGCATTATGCGCAATCTCCTGCCCTTTGCGGCTTTGGTAGTTCGTAAAAAAGACCAGCTTCTCCCCGGCTATGTCCTTAAGCAAAACAATGCGCGAAGCCGATCTGCCAGCAGCCGCCGTAGAAAGCACCATCGCATTGGCATCCGGCAACTTATCAGCAATGGCCTGATCAAACCAGGCTCTGAACAAATCAAAAGGATTTTCTGGTAAATTTGATTCATTCAATTCAAATTTACCATAATTTCTGCGAAGGTGATGATAACTTTCTGACATGTTTTGGCGCAAAAATACACGAATTTTCAAATAGAAAATTACTATCTTGCAGCAATATTACATCAAACATGCCTCTAAAATTATATAAAACCAAAACAGTCCGGATTCCAACCCTTTGGGGATGGCTGGCAATGCTAATCATGGTCTTCCTTATTGGATGGGGACTGTTGCTGGCCACCTACCCTTTTTTAAGTCTTGAAAAAAAATGCACAGCCAAGGTGCTGGTGGTGGAAGGCTGGCTGCCGGACAATGGACTAAAAGAGGCCATTACCCACTACAACGAAAATGGATATAAAGCTTTGATAGTAACCGGGATACCTATTACACAATGGAGTTACAGTTCTCCCTACAGCAATATGGCTGATGCTTCGGCCCGAAGCATGCGCGAAATGAATTTTAATGACAGCATTTATACCGTTCACATCCCTAAGACCATATTGCGCGATAGAACTTATGCCACAGCTTTGGCCTTGAAGATGAAATGGGATGAGTTTGATCTTTCTGAAGAAAACTTTGACCTTTTTACAATGGGAGCTCATGCCAGACGATCCTACCTTATGTTTAAAAAAGTGTTTGGAGATCGACTGCAGGGAGTGGTAGCAGTTACTGACGAAACCTTTGATGCCAGTAAGTGGTACACTACCAGCCGGGGTTTTCGAACGGTTTTTGGCGAACTGGTATCCTACTTTTATGCCCGACTGTTTTTTAATGTCGATCCTGATTTGGTAAAAAAAGACATCCTTACCGGTTTGTATTTGGATAGTATTCAAAACGACCGCTTCAAAAAAGACAGGTACTTCAAAGATCCTGACACCTCCCCTTTGGCTCAGGAAGCAGTTAAAGGTTTTAATGGCCTGAAGTATTTTGAACCAAAAACCTCGTATAAAAAGAATGCCGGCTTTTTTACTGATATTGCTTCCTCCACTTTCACCATGCCTACCACCACCAACAGATTGCCGGTGTACCGAAAATATGGTGTCGTTAATTTTATGCACAATGATTCCATTTTCAGTTTAACGGCCTATCAAAACATGGATATACTCAAAAACGACAGCAGTTATGCGGGTTTGTTTATTCCTTTTAAAGATTTTACCAATGGCGTAACTACTTATGGAGGAGGACGATACATTGATATTAAAATTCCTGAAGGCGACAGTGTGATACTGGACTTTAACACAGCTTACAATCCCTATTGTGCTTACGACCATCGCTGGTCATGCCCAATACCACCAGATGAAAACCACCTGCAAACCCATATCTATGCCGGAGAAATGAAATTTGATTAATCAATAAAAACCTGCTGAATTGCTTATGAAAACATGGGATATTGCTGTTTTGATAGTGGAGGACGAAAAAATTCTCAGAACCATTTATCAAAAACTTTTGGGCGAAAAAATCAGCAGGCTCTATTTTGCTGAAAATGGCCTCGAAGGCTTCGAGCAATATCAAAAAATCAATCCCGACCTTGTTATTACTGACATCAAAATGCCATTGATGAACGGTTTGGATATGGTTAGAAAAATAAGAAGGCTAAATGAAGAGGCGCGCATCCTGATAATGTCAGCTTATGGCGAATCACATTACTTTCTTAAAGCCATTGAATATGGCGTTAAGGGCTTTTTGCTTAAACCTGTCGACAACAAAAAGCTGTTGCAGATAATCGATGAGCAGGCGCAGGAAATCTTACTCCGCAGAAACATGCTGGAGGAGGAACGTAAGCGCAAGCTGGCAGAGGAAGCTCTTCGGCGTAATGAGGCTATTTTGCAAGCTGTTAGTGATGCGGCTTCGGTGTTGCTTAACGAAGGGTATACTGATTTATCCGTGAAAAAAATTCTTGATAAACTTGGAAAATCAACGCAGGTAAGCCGGGTATACATTTTCGAAAACTTCACTAAAGAAAACACCCTCTATACACATCAGAAATATGAGTGGGTGGATAACAAAACCTCGCCACAAATTGATAATGAAGAGCTTCAGGATGTGGAAATGTATGGATCAAATTTCAAACGCTGGGCAAAACTACTATCTGAGGGAAAACAGGTGTATGGAAATATTCAGGATTTTCCGAAAGAAGAAAGAGAAGTGCTGGAACCCCAGGAAATTGTTTCAATCATGGTGGTTCCGGTATTTGTTAAGGAACAGTGGTTTGGATTTATTGGTTTCGACGATTGCGAAAATCAGCGTAACTGGTCAGCGGTGGAGCTGAACAGCTTAAATGCCGCTGCAAATATTTTAGGGGCTGCCATTTACCGCTCCAAAATAGAACTTGAACTGATTCAGCTCAATACACAACTTGAAATCCGCGTAATGGAACGCACCCGTGACCTTAAGTCTGAAATTACCGAACGTAAATATGCGGAGGAGCTTTTGCGCGACAGCGAAGAAAAATACCGGCTCATTTTTGAAAATGCCAACGATGCAATTTTTCTTACAGCACATGGCCGAATCCAGTTTATGAATCCCAAGTCATACGATATGACGGGATATTTTCCGAAGCATGTATTAGGTAAAATCTTCACCGACTTCATCCATCCGGAATACAGGGAAATGGTGCTGGAAAATCACTTCAAACGAATGAAAGGAGAAGAAGTACCGGAATCATACGACATTCAAATAATTGATATAAACGGTAATAATAAGTGGGTTGAGCTAAAATCCCGCCTCATTAACTGGGATGATGCACCGGCAGTATTAACATTTATGACCGATATTCATACACGAAAAGTTTATGAAGCAGAGCTGCAAAAGCTAAACCAACGGCTGGAAGACCGTGTAAAAGAAGAACTTGAAAAAAGAGAAAAGCAGCAGGAATTAATCCTGCAGAAATCCAGACTCGAATCTCTGGGAGAACTGTCAGCCGGAATTGCGCATGAGATCAATCAACCGCTGGGAGGCCTGTCAATGAGCCTGGATAACCTGCTTTTTGAAATACACGGCAAAACCATTTCAGAAAATTATCTTAGCAATAAGATTGAATTGATGTTTCAGGATATCGAAAGAATACGCAAAATAATCGACCATGTAAGGGATTTTTCAAGAGATAAACCTACTGTTTTTGAAAGAGTTAACATCAGTCAGGTCATCAATAACACACTGGCCCTTGTCAACAGGTTGTTTATCGATCATGGTATCGACCTGGAAATAGCGATCGATAAAAAACACATTTACATCTGGGGAGATGCCTTTAAACTGGAGCAGGTGTTGCTTAATATGCTGAGTAATGCAAAGTACGCCGTAGATAAAAAAGCAGAGAAACAATTACCAAACTACCAGAAAGCCATCATGGTCAAGTCCTTTATGAATAACAATACTATTGTAATTCAAATTACGGATAATGGCATAGGCATTTCAAAACCTAACATACAACGTATTTTCGATCCCTTTTTCTCTACTAAAAAATCAGATGATGGTACCGGACTTGGCCTCTCAATTTCTTACGGTATTGTCCGCGACATGAAAGGAGATATCTTTGTGGAAAGTACAGAAAACGAGTTTACAAAAATTGAAATACACTTACCAGAGCACCAATAAAACAAGCATGGAACAATTAAGCGTATTAATATTAGACGATGAAAAGCGTTTACGCGATGAGCTGGAGGAGTTTCTTAAGCGAAAAAATTTTATTGTGTTTGCTGCAGCCCGCCCCTCAGAAGCGCTGGAGATTCTTGGCAATCAAAGTATTGATATTATGGTCCTCGACATCAAGCTGCCCGAAATGAGTGGCCTGGAAGTTTTGAAACAAGTAAAAGAAATACAAAACACTGTTGAAGTGATTATGATTTCAGGTCATGGCGATATGCAAAGCGTTATCGAGGCTATGCGGCTGGGCGCAACAGATTACTTTCAAAAGCCATTCAGGCTGGCCGACATTGAACATGCGATACAACGCACCCAAAGGTTTGTGGCACTTACGAAGCAGCTTCGGCACTACAACAAATCCATTTCGGTATTGACGCAAAGACTTTATGAAACAGCCGGAGCATCGATGATAGGTGAAAGCAAAGCGATACGGGAAGTCATCAGAATGATGGAAAAAGTAGCCCGAACTGATAATACTTCTGTACTTGTAACCGGCGAAAGCGGCACCGGCAAAGAACTTGTGGCGCATGGCATCCATTTACTCTCAAGTCGCAAAGCAAAGCTTTTTCATGCTGTCAATTGCTCAGCCATCACCGATTCTCTTTTCGAAAGTGAGTTTTTCGGACATAAAAAAGGGAGTTTTACAGGAGCCGTGGATGATCGTGCCGGCTGGTTCGAAATTGCCAACGGAGGCACTTTATTCCTCGATGAAATTGGAGATATGCCTGTAGGTCAGCAGGCAAAGTTGCTAAGGGCACTCGAAGAGCGAATGATCAGCAGAGTGGGTAGTCATCAAAAGATTCCGTTTGATATCAGGGTAATCGCTGCTTCAAATCAAGATCTTGAAGATATGTCCACGCAAAAAACCTTTAGAGGAGATTTGTTTCATCGTTTAAGCACATTTGAGATACAGTTGCCGCCGCTGCGGGAGCGAAAAGAAGATATTCCGCTTTTGGTAAATCATTTTATGAAACACTTTTCGAATAGGATGAAGATTAAGGCGCCTAAATTATCTCAGGAAGCCATACAAAAATTATTGGACTACTCCTTTCCGGGAAATATACGCGAATTAAGAAATGTGCTGGAAAGAGCTGTCATCCTGAGTGAAGACGGAATGATTACTACAAAAGACATCCCAATCAACAATCACGCCTCAAGTCCGAGTGAGGCCATACTTCTGAAAAGCTATGACCTTGAGGAAAGCGAGAAAGCACTGGTTTCAAAAGCATTGGAAAAAAGTGGCGGAAATAAATCACAGGCAGCAAAATTGCTTAATATTTCGTGGCAGGCCATCAACCGGAAAATGAATAAGTACGGCATAAAATGAAAAAAGCCGGCAAAACTGCCAGCTTTTATCAACAAGAATTGATTCCCTGTTATTATTTTACTTTCTCCACGATTGCTTTAAAAGCTTCTGGATTGTTCAGTGCGAGGTCGGCAAGTACTTTACGACTCAGCTCGATATTACTTTCATGGAGTTTGCCCATGAATACACTGTACGACATTCCGTATTCGCGCACGGCAGCATTGATACGCTGAATCCATAGTGCACGGAAAGTACGTTTCTTATTGCGCCTGTCGCGATAAGCGTACTGTTGTCCTTTTTCGTAGGAGTTTTTGGCAACTGTCCAGACATTTTTCCTGCGTCCGAACTGCCCTTTTGTTTTCTTGAGAATTTTTTTGCGTCTTGCTCTTGAAGCAACCGCGTTTACTGATCTAGGCATTTTTCTGAATTTTTCACCATAGCGCTCCGTTTATTCGGAAACTTTGATGCTATGACAAAGTTAAACAATTGATTTACTGTTAGTGAAGCATTTCACGAATATTCTTTTCGTCGGCTTTGTGCACGAGTCCGGAATAAGTGAGGTTACGCTTACGTTTAGTCGATTTCTTTGTCAGAATGTGACTTTTGTAAGCATGCTTCCTTTTGATTTTACCGGAGCCGGTCAATTTAAACCGCTTTTTAGCTCCGGATTTTGTTTTCATTTTAGGCATTGCTTTAAAATGTATTTATAGTGATAAGAAAAAATCCTTATTTCTTAGGAGCAATCATCATGATCATTCGTTTTCCTTCAAGCTTGGGCAATTGCTCTACCTTGCCATATTCTTCCAGCTCCTGGGCAAATCGTAATAAAACAATTTCGCCCTGATCCTTGTAAACAATCGACCTTCCTCTGAAGAAAACATCCACTTTTACTTTTGCACCTTCTTCCAAAAACTTCATGGCGTGTTTCAGTTTAAACTGAAAATCATGCTCATCAGTGTTTGGTCCCAACCTTATTTCTTTAACCACGATTTTGGCAGATTTCGCCTTGATTTCCTTTTGTTTCTTTTTCTGTTCAAAAAGAAACTTTTTGTAGTCGATAACCTTGCAAACGGGTGGGTTTGCTGTTGGTGAAATCTCAACCAAATCTAAATTAAGTCCTTCTGCAATGGCGATTGCCTCGCGCAATGGATAAATACCGTTATCCACATTCTCACCTACTACCCTAACCATGGGAGCCGTGATACGATCATTGATTTTGTGTGGATCTTCTTTCTTCTGAAAGACACGTGGTTTTCTTCCTCTAAACTGTGCTATAGTATAAGTCTCCTATATTTGTTAAACTTTTATTTATTTTACGCTTCAAAACCTTGAAGTCTTGTTACTTCATTATTTATCATTTCAGCAAACTGCTTCATATCAAAAACACCGATATCACCTTCACCATGCCTGCGTACCGAAAGCTGATTATCAGCCTCTTCCTTTTCGCCAACAATAAGCATATAAGGAATTTTTCTGACTTCAGCGTCCCTGATTTTGCGGCTCACCTTCTCACTTCTGTCGTCAATGAGGGCGCGAATATCGGAATTATTTAGAAACTGTAAAACTTTTTCGGCATAATTTTGATACTTTTCGCTGATTGGCAGTATGATAGCCTGCTCCGGACTTAACCACAGCGGGAAATTACCTGCACAATGCTCAACCAAAACTGCTACAAAACGCTCAAGTGATCCAAATGGTGCGCGATGAATCATCACCGGCCTGTGCTTTTCATTATCAGCCCCAACATAAGTGAGATCAAATCGTTCTGGCAAGTTATAATCAACCTGAATGGTGCCAAGTTGCCATTTTCTTCCTAAGGCATCCTTCACCATGAAGTCCATCTTTGGTCCGTAAAAAGCCGCTTCGCCATACTCTGTAATAGCCTCAAGACCTTCTTCCTCAGCTACTTCAATAATCGCACGCTCAGCTTTTTCCCAGTTGGCATCCGAACCTATATATTTTTGTGGATTCTCAGGGTCTCTGAGACTAATCTGTGTAATAAAATCCTTAAAATCAAGCGCTTTAAAAATTCGCATAATGATTTTTATCACACTTTTGAATTCTGTTTTTATCTGATCAGGAGTACAGAAAATATGTGCATCATCCTGCGTAAAACCTCTTACACGTGTTAATCCATGAAGCTCACCACTTTGCTCATAACGATATACGGTTCCAAACTCTGCATAGCGTATTGGCAAATCCTTGTACGAATGTGGCTTAGCATTGTAAATCTCACAGTGATGCGGACAATTCATTGGTTTAAGGAAAAACGCTTCACCTTCAACCGGAGTGGTGATCGGACGAAATGAATCCTCTCCGTATTTATCGTAGTGCCCTGAAGTTTTATAGAGATTTACATTTCCAATATGAGGCGTGATAACAGGTTCATAACCTGCTTCTTTCTGTACTTTTTTAAGGTATTGCTCTAAACGTTCGCGCAGCTGGGCACCTTTTGGCAACCATAAGGGCAGTCCGGAACCAACCTTTTGAGAAAAAGTAAACAACTCGAGCTCTTTTCCAAGTTTCCGGTGATCACGCTTTTTGGCTTCCTCCAACATCTCCAGGTACTCATCCAGTTCTTTTTTCTTTGGAAAAGTAATGCCATAAATACGTGTAAGCTGCTTGCGCTTTTCATCGCCCCGCCAATAGGCACCGGCAATGCTTAAAAGCTTTACTGATTTAATAAAACCACTATCAGGCAAGTGAGGCCCGCGACAGAGATCGGTGAATGTGCCACTTTTATAAAAGGTAATTTCACCGTCGTTGAGTTCGCTAATCAATTCCAGTTTATATTCATCACCCTTTTTGCCGAAATAATCAAGCGCTTCCTTTTTTGACACCTCAACACGGTTAAACTGTTGCTTTTCGCGTGCCAGTTCAAGCATACGCTTTTCAATCTGAACAAGGTCTGCATCAGTCAGCGTGGTGTCACCAGTATCAATATCATAATAAAATCCATTATCAATATCTGGTCCGATACCAAATTTTACGCCCGGATATAGCTGCTCAATGGCTTCAGCCATTAAATGCGCTGAAGAGTGCCACATCGTAGCTTTTCCACCAGTGTCGTTCCAGGTAAGCAGTTGCACTTTTGCATCTTCCCTGATTGGGCGTGTAGCATCCCAAATCTCACCATTAACCTTTGCGGAGAGCACATTTCGCGCCAAACCTTCACTAATATTTCTGGCAATCTCAAGAGCAGTTACTCCAGCTTCATATTGATGAACCGAATTATCCGGAAGTGTTATATTAATCATAGGGTTTTGAATCTAAAAAATTGGGTGCAAAGATACAAAAAATAAGGATTACAACAGAAGCCTAAATCAACAATGAAACAGACATTTAATACTTTTATAACATTACTTGAACGAAGGCAGCAATTATTGAGCTGAACAGGGCTAATTAACCAGTTCTACCCTCCTTAAGTCCAGTAGGTTAGTAGGATTGCTACCCAAGCCGGTGACTTCTTTTCTAACAAATCGTAAAACTTCGTCATAAAAAAGTACCACAACAGGTGCCTCACTCATAAGCAAGCTGTCCATCCGTTCATAAATCTTCACCCGAACTGAATCAGATTTAGTGCTTAAACTTTGCTTATATAAATGATCAAAAGTAGCTGAGCCGAAATGTGTGTAATTTGGTCCTGCAGGTGAAGCATTAGGTCCGTAAAACAATGACAAATAGTTTTCTGCATCCGGATAGTCGCCCACCCAGGAAGCCCTGAAGAAAGGCAAACTGCCATTAGCCCGAAACTGGCGCATATTTGCTGCAGGCAGTACCTCCATACTAACATCCAAACCAAAGGATTTTAAAGCCCCCTGCACAAATTTTGAAATATCGAGATAATCAGCTGTTGTGCTAAGCGTTAAAGACAATTCTTCAAGCTGATAGTTTTCAATAAGCCTCCTTACACTATCCGGATTAAAGGAATAGCCAGTAGCTGATTTTAGGGAATGTCCGGGAAGTCCAAAAGGTATCATACCGCCATGTCCGGGTTTTCCTGTGCCATTGCGCAGAAATCGCAGCATTTTTTCCCGATCAATAGCATAATTAACTGCTTTGCGCAGCGCCAACTGTCTGGCTGATTCTGTGCTATCCCAGCGCTTATTCAGGAAAAAACCCAGATACTCGGTGTTAAGGTATGGCTCACGCAGTAAATAAATGTCTTCACTGTGTTTTTGTCGCAACCGCCCGTCCCTGCTTAATAATTCATCCTTATATCTTGCATCAATTCCTGACATAAAATCAAGTTTCCCTTTGATAAACTGCATAAAAGCAATCTGTTTATCTGCTAAAAAGCTTACCGAAACAGCATCAATCAAGGGTAATTGCTTTCCGTTTTCAACCATAAAATAGTCAGGATTTCTGCGCATCACAAGTTTCACACCTTCTTCCCAAAACTGAAAATAAAACGGCCCCGTCCCTACTACAGTATCACTGAATAAGAATGTGTTCTTATCAAAGGCTTCTTCGGGCAAAACAGCAGCATACGACATGCTCAACAATCCTAAAAATGGTGGAAAAGGACTGGACAAAGTAATCTGAACCACAGAATCATTTAATGCTTCCACTGCCAGTGAATGATCATTCCGCTTGATGTTTTTAAAAATCCAGCTGCCGGGCGATGACACAGATGGATTTACCAGTCTGTTGAAACTAAAAACAACATCATTTGCACTCACTTTGCGGGATCCGCTCCTGAAAACACCTTTTTGATGAAAATAAACATCATTCCTCAATAGGAAAGTATAGGTGAGGCCATCATCGGATATCTTCCAATCTTTTGCCAAAGCCGGTTTAATTTCCATGTTTTCATCCAGACTTACCAGACCGTCGTACAATTGATTACAAATCCAGATATGAGGCAAATCTCTCGCAAAAGCAGGATCGAGGGAGCTTATTCCGGCTGATTCATTGTATTTGAATATTTTCAACTCATCATTTTTGCTTTGCCTGGTTTGGCAAGCTCCCAATGTAGTCAGCAGTAAAACAAAAATTAGTACTTTTTTAAAAAGCATTTTTCTATTCTGATCGCACAAAGATAAGCGTATGGATTCAAATGAAAAACTAGCAAAGTTGACTGCCCATTCTTTTCATTTTCCGGATCCATGTAGCCCTTCTTTTTTCATCTGCCTTTCGCAACAAACCTAAAGTTGTAACTTTAACCGGCTTAATACCAACAAAATGCAGTAAACCTTTTCGCATGGCATGATGTCCTGGCGCAAACTGAACAAGATAGTAATACCACTTTGGCGAATCCATGGTAACAATTAATCGTGCGGTTTTACCTTTCAATAGTCTTTCAGGATTGGTTCTGCCCTTGTTATAGCGAAAAGCAAAGCCAGGCAAAAAAACCCTGTCGATAAAACCTTTAAGCAATGCAGGATAGGTTCCCCACCAATTGGGATAAAAGAAAACCAAATGATCAGCCCAGCTTATGGCTTCCTGGGCCACAACCAAATCAGATTCAAGGGTCTGATTACCTCTGTAGCCCTCGCTGAAATTGATGTTATATTGCAGCTCACGCAGCACCAATTGCTTTATTTCGGCGCCTTTTGCTCTTGCTGCTTCAATATAAGCCTGCTGAAGCTTATCAATAAAAGTATCAGTTACCGGATGGCCATGGATAATCAGAATGTGTTTAGACATAAAAAAGTAGCTACAAAATTCAAAAAAATTCTAGTCGCCTTGTGTTGCATTAGAGACAATCGCCAGCTGCAAATGTTCATCTAAAGCACAAGCGGACTCTTAACCTTATCCTTCAGCAATGCTAATTCCAGTACTTCTGACATCTGTTTAACGAAATGAAAAGCAACGCCCTTGATATAATCCTCCGGAATTTCATTAAAATCTTTTCTGTTGTCTTCCGACAATATGATATCAGTAATATTGCTCCGCTTTGCAGCCAGGATTTTCTCTTTAATTCCTCCAACAGGCAATACTTTTCCACGAAGCGTAATTTCTCCTGTCATGGCCAGCCGTGCCCGTACTTTTCGCTGTGTAAAAGCTGAAGTTAATGCAGTAAGCATTGTTATACCAGCAGATGGACCGTCTTTAGGCGTTGCCCCTTCCGGGACATGGATATGCACATTCCATTTATCAAAAACTTCCGGATCGAGCTTAAAATCTGCAGCATGCGCCTTTATGTATTCAAATGCGATGATGGCGGATTCCTTCATTACATCTCCCAGATTTCCGGTAAGTTTTAAATTACCTTTTCCTTTGCTCAGGCTCACTTCAATAAAGAGAATTTCACCGCCAACCGGCGTCCAGGCCAGGCCTGTAGCAACTCCCGGAACATCATGCTGCAAAGCCTTTTCGCGCTGAAAACGTCCGATACCTAAAACTTTTTCCAGGTCATCCTTGCTTACTTTCTTATTGTATTCCTCGTCCATCGCAATAAATTTAGCCTTATTACGAATGATGCGGGCTAATTGACGTTCAAGGGTACGCACGCCTGCTTCGCGCGTATGCCGCTCAATGATTTCTTCAACAATGCCTTTCGGAAATGAAACCTGACGAGCTTTTAAGCCATGCTCTTTCATTTGTTTTGGAATCAGATGCTTCCTGGCAATTTCTATTTTCTCTTCAATTAAATACCCACTCAGGTCTATTACTTCCATGCGGTCGCGCAAGGCAGGATGCACACTGCTCAAAGTGTTTGCGGTTGCAATAAACATTACCCTGGAAAGATCGTATTCCAACTCAAGAAAGTTATCATAAAAGCTGGTATTCTGCTCCGGATCAAGCACCTCAAGCAATGCCGCCTGGGGATCACCATTAATATTATTGCCACTTACCTTGTCAATCTCATCCAGGACAAATACAGGATTGGACGACTTTGCTTTTCTGAGGTTTTGAATAATGCGACCGGGCATAGCTCCAATATAGGTTTTGCGGTGGCCCCTCAATTCCGACTCGTCGCGTAAACCACCCAATGACATGCGGATATACTTACGGTTTAGTGCTGAAGCTATCGACTTTCCAAGCGAAGTTTTACCAACTCCGGGAGGTCCGACAAGACATAAAATTGGTGATTTCATATCTTGCTTAATTTTCAGGATGGCAAGGTATTCAATAATGCGTTCCTTAACTTTTTCCAGGCCAAAATGATCATTATCGAGAACCTTCTGGGCATTTTTTAAATCAAGATTGTCTTTGGTGTATTCATTCCAGGGTAAATCTACCAGATATTCCAGGTAATTATGCTGAATACCATATTCAGCCGCCTGCGGATTCATACGCTGCAATTTTGTCAGCTCCCGCTCAAAAACATCGCTAATCTGCTTCGTCCATTTCTTTTTTTCTGCCTTTGATTTTAATTCCCTTACATCCAACTCGTTGGGACTTCCACCAAGTTCTTCCTGAATTGTTTTGAGCTGCTGATTCAAAAAATAATCCCGCTGTTGCTTGTCAAGGTCTGTCTTTACCTTGTTCTGAATCTGATTTTTTAAATCAAGCAATTGGAGTTCTTTTGTTAAGGCAGCCAAAACTGTGTTGGCACGTTCAACCATATTTTTAATTTCCAGCAGCTTTTGTTTCTCAACAACATCAATATTCAAATTACTGGAAACAAAATTGATCAGAAATACGGGTGATTCAATGTTTTTTATCGCAAAAGAGGCTTCTGAAGGAATCTGTGGCGATTTTTGAATAATCTGAAGCGACAGGTCCTTTAAAGATTGAATTAAGGCCTGAAACTGCCTGTCTTTTGGCAATTCCATTACAGTTTCATAAGCACCGGTCCGGGCTTTGAAATAAGGCGTTTCCTGCACTAATTCAAGCAATCTGAAGCGCTTCATTCCCTGAATGATAACAGTGGTATTACCGTCAGGCATTTGCAGCGTCTTTAGAATACGCGCAACTGTTCCAACAGTATTTAAGTCAGTGAAGGAAGGATCTTCAATGGTAGGGTCTTTTTGCGAAACCACGCCGATGATACGTTCTTTGCGGTAAGCTTCTTTTACCAGTTTAATGGATTTATCTCTGCCAACAGTAATAGGTATTACAACCCCCGGAAACAGCACAGCATTACGCAAGGGCAAAATCGCCAATTCTTCCGGAAGCTCTTCAGCATTCATTTGTTCTTCATCCTCGGGCGAAAGCAACGGAATAAATTCTGCGTCTGATTCCAATATGTCAGTAAGTTGAAAACTCGAATTATTGAAAATACTTTTCATATGTATACTATGCATTTTAAGACATTTTGGCACTCCTACCAGCTTTAAAAGCGCTTTCACTGCCATTATACAGTAAAAACGCTTTTATAAGATTATTTAACTTACTGTAAGAGAGGCCATCAATTTATCATCTTTGATTAGTCCCTGTTACAGGTCAATAAATGTGCCACTAATCTGTCAGGCTCTTCTGTTTTTGTGTGTAAGGCTGTGAATTTCCTTAAGAATATCAGATTCTGTTTTATCAAAAGCCTTGCCCCTTCTGGCATATACTGCTTCAGCAATTTTCAGTGCTTTTTTCAAGTCAAAGTCTGCAAACCCATGTGTGCCACCCCATGAAAAAGAAGGAACAAAATTTCGCTGAAAACCAGCGCCATAAATATTAGCATTTACTCCCACCACGGTTCCGGTGTTAAACATCGTATTGATGCCCGACTTGGAGTGATCGCCCATTATCAATCCACAAAACTGCAAACCTGTTGATACAAAGGCATCTTCAGCATAGCACCAGAGCTTAACTTCCTCATAGGTATTTTTAAGGTTTGAGGTATTGGTATCTGCTCCCAGATTACACCATTCACCCAATACAGAATTCCCCAGGAAGCCGTCGTGAGCTTTATTGGAATATCCAAATATTACTGAGTTATTCACTTCTCCCCCAACTTTTGAATACGGCCCTATCGTTGTAGCACCATAGATTTTTGCATCCATTTTCAAAGTGGCATGCTCGCAGAGTGCAAAAGGACCTCTCACCTTGCTTCCTTCCATTATTTCAGCATCCTTTCCGATATAAATTGGACCGGTAGAAGCATTAAGAATGGCAAATTCCACAATAGCGCCTTCTTCTACAAAGATATTTTCGGCATTTACCACGCGATTAGTAGCACTAAGCTTTTGAGATTTTCTTCCTTTTGTTATAAGTTCAAAATCGTCTCTAATCGCTTTGTCGTTATTGTGAAATATATCCCAGGTATTATCAATCTTAATAAATTCAGCATCAGTAGTTATGGGTTCAATATCATCGCTTGATTCGCCGCCAAAACTATCCAAAGAATCAGCATTAAGGCACATGGCAATTACACTTTCACCCTGAACCAGCGTTTCTCCGGATTTAAGCTTTTTGATTTGGTCAACCAATTTTGCATTTGGACATACCGAACCGTTAATCAATATATTAGTTTCAGCCTTTACCAATGGATACTTTTCAGCTAGGTAGGGCTCCGTCAAAGTTGAGGTTTTCTCGTTAAGCAGCATCTCCCACTTTTCACGAATGGTTAGTATTCCGACGCGTATATCGGCAACAGGACGGGTAAAAGTTAAAGGCAACAAATTTGTCCTGAACGAACTGTCAAATAAGATAAAATTCATAGACGGCAAGCGTGTTAAAGGTTACTGAACAAATATACTGAATTTTAAGTAGTTTTATTATAAAAAACCAAAAATAAATATGTTAATAAAAAAAAGCCCTAACCTAATCAGGAAAGGGCTTCAAATACTATATTTGAGCCTACTTGGCTTTCTGATCATAATGCTTTTTGTACCTGTTTTTAAACTTATCAACACGACCGGCAGAGTCAACCAGTTTCATTTTACCAGTATAAAAAGGATGAGAGGTATGTGAAATTTCAAGTTTAACCAGAGGGTATTCATTACCATCTTCCCACACTACTGTATCTTTTGTGTTGATTGTTGAACGGGAAATAAAACTATAATCGTTCGACATATCTTTAAAAACAACTAAGCGGTAATTCTTTGGGTGAATGTCTTTTTTCATCGCTACAATTTGGCTTATAATTTAAGGGCTGCAAAAGTACAGCCTTTATTTCAATTTTCCCAAATTATTTTACATTTTTTTTCTTACTGTAATTAATCAGGTTCACGACTATAGTTTTACCTCATTAAGTTTGATTAAAAAATCAATGGTATCTATACCGTCAGCGAAATCATTTATAGCCGGAAATTGGGCCTGCCCAAGCGGATAAGACTCCTTAAACCAGGCGTTATCCGAAACAATACATTGAATTTTTTCCTGATTAAGTTTCAGGATTTCTTCCAGCGCTTGTGTATTTGTATATGTTTGGTAATGAATCACAGCCACAGGGCTTCCAAAACTATCAGCCTGCTGTATCAAAACAAATCCATTGTCGTAATGCTGAACACCATTGACGAGAGATATGGCCTTATTGTATTCGTAATTACTATAGTACTTGCTGTGGTTCGCAGTTTCTTCAAAAGGCTCAAATGCCTCAAACATCTTGTCAAATTTATATCCTTCCGGGACAAATAAAGTGGAAACGTTTCGGCAACCCAAGCCAAAAAATGAAAACACATCCAAACCCAGATCACTTAATGATGCCGTCGATTCATTCCCGTTTAAAATTGCCACACCGTGCCTGTTTCTGCGGATGATGTGAGGATAGTTACCAAAATAATATTCAAAATATCGTCCGCTGTTATCACTTCCTGTTGCAATTACAGCATCAAAATTATTGATCGTTTCATCAGTAAATTGAATTTCAGATTCAAAAGCAGGTTCAATTTTAATTAATAGTGCAGCTATAGCTGGCAATAAAAAACGATCCTGGTGAGATAGTTTACCCAAAAAGCGATGCCCTGTCAATAACACATGAAGAAAATCCTGAAACCCTACTAAGGGAATATTACCAGCCATGATCACTGCAATAGTTTTAGGGGCTGTGCTATGTTTTAATTCGGGATAGCTTTGCGTGAGATGCTCCAGCTTTTTTCTATCAAGCATTTTAGCAATGCTGCTGAGCATTAGATAAATGTTTTGTTCGGTAAACCAGGGATTGTGCGCCATAGCTTTCTGAACAACTTCCGAAAAAACAGTAGCTGATTTTCGTTCATTAAAGTCGTGAATAAGCGAATTTATTTCTTCTCCCAATTGGCAAAATGAGTGAATTCTCTGATCAAATAAAAGCATTTATTTTCCTTATTTAAAACGTTTGCGAAATTACAGAAATACTTTGGTTAATTATTTCACAATACATCCAAAACTACTATCTTTGCTCCCGATGTAAAATACTGTTGATTTTTTTTGCAATCTTATTCTGATTAAAAAAATGAAGTTAACAGGATTTTTTTAGTGTTGTTGAAAGCTTTAAAGCAACTGCTTAAATAGGTCAAATAATAGATTTACAAAATTTTAGTGAGATATTAATTGAAACATAATTTCCAAAATTAATTAATTATGAAAAAACATAATTTTTACGCAGGTCCCTCAATCCTGCCGCAGTTTACCATTGAAAATACCGCAAAAGCATTACATGATTTCGCAGGTATGGGCCTTTCACTTATGGAGATTTCCCATCGCAGTAAACAGTTTATTGCAGTGGTAGAAGAAGCTCAGGCTCTTTTTAAGGAATTACTCAACATTCCTGAAGGTTACTCAGTAATTTTCCTGGGTGGAGGTGCCAGTACTCAGTTTTGCATGGTTCCCTTTAATTTGCTTGGCAAAAAGGCCGCTTACCTAAACACAGGTGCATGGTCAAAAAAGGCTATCAAAGAAGCAAAGCTTTTTGGAGAGGTTGAAATTGTTGCTACTTCTGAAGATAAAAATTTCAATTATATCCCAAAGGGTTACAAGATTCCTGAAGATGCAGACTATTTTCATATCACTACAAACAATACCATCTTCGGCACAGAAATATTGCACGACATAGACTCTCCGATTCCATTGGTTGCAGATATGTCTTCAGATATTTTCAGCCGTCCGATCGACGTTTCAAAATATGCAATTATTTACGGCGGTGCACAGAAAAACCTTGCACCTGCAGGCGTTACTTTTGCTATCGTAAAACATGATATTCTTGGAAAAGTTGAGCGTGCTATACCCACCATGTTAAAATATCAAACGCATATTGATAAAGAATCAATGTTTAATACTCCTCCGGTTGTGCCAATTTTTGCTGCACTGCAAACACTAAAGTGGCTGAAGGAAAAAGGCGGCATAGCTGAAATGGAAAAGATCAACATTAGGAAAGCCGAATTGCTTTATGGCGAAATTGATCGTAATAAGTTGTTTAAAGCAACGGTTACTGATCCTGCTGACAGGTCGCGCATGAATGTTTGTTTTGTTATGAATGAAGGCTTTGAAGAACATGAAAAAGCATTCAATGATTTCGCAACCGAACATGGCATGGTAGGCATTAAAGGTCATCGTGATGTTGGTGGTTTCAGAGCCTCCTTATACAATGCATTGCCACTGGAAAGTGTTGAAGCTTTAGTGGAAGTGATGCAAAGTTTTGAAAAAAAGATTTAAACAGGAATTTTATTTTTAAACCGGTCAGTTACAGATTTAATAACTGATCGGTTTTCAAGTCAATAAACAAACATTGAAAAAATTGTAGGAATGAAAAAAGTATTGGTAGCTACAGAAAAACCATTTGCAAAAGTTGCTGCTGACAGCATCAAAGCCATTTTCGACAAAGCTGGTTATAACTGCGTTTTTCTCGAAAAATACACTGATCATCAGCAGTTTATTGATGCAGCAAAAGATGTTGATGCCATCATAATCAGAAGCGACAAAGCCAATCAAGCCGTGATTGAGCAAGCTCAAAATCTAAAAATAATTGTACGTGCAGGTGCCGGTTACGACAATGTTGATTTGGCTGTTGCCACAGCTAATGAAGTTGTAGTGATGAATACGCCTGGTCAGAACAGTAATGCTGTGGCCGAGTTGGCTTTGGGAATGATGGTATTTCAGGCCAGAAATCAGTTTAACGGAAGTTCGGGAACTGAGTTGAAAAACAAAACTATTGGGATTCATGCTTATGGCAATGTTGGTAAAAATGTTGCCCGTATTGCTAAAGGTTTTGGAATGAATGTAAAAGCTTTTGATCCTTTTGTAGCAGCAGATATCATTCGCGAGGATGGTGTTGAGGTTGTTGAAAGTGTTGAAGCACTCTACAGCAGTTGCGATTATATTTCGTTGCATATTCCAGCCAACGACAAAACTAAAAAATCAATCAATTATGCCTTGCTCTCCCAGATGCCGGCAACTGCCACACTTGTTAATACTGCACGCAAAGAAGTTATAGACGAAGAAGGTTTAAAACAATTGCTGGCTGAGCGAAAAGGATTTAGCTATGTATCAGATATTGCACCGGATAGTGCTGCAGAACTCAAGGAATCTTTTGCATCACAATGTTTCTTTACGCCTAAAAAAATGGGTGCACAGACTGCCGAAGCAAATATTAATGCTGGTATTGCTGCAGCAGAACAGATTATTGATTTTCTGGAGAACGGTGTAACTACCTTCAAGGTAAATTAAGAAAAAATAATAACTCCTATAACTAATTGTCCTTCAAAACATAATCTGAACAATTGGATCATGAATAACCCTAACCAGACAACACCTTCGTTTTTTAGATTTGAAGATCTTCGAATTTACCACAAGGCACTTGACTATGCCCTGTTTATTAAAGATCAGCTAAATGGTCAGGAATCATTTGACTCTTCCGGCATTGCCGCTTCCTTTAATAATGCTGCCAGACAAATTGCTTTAAATATTGCAGAAGGATCGGCTCGTAACAAAGCTCAGTTTGTGCATCACCTTAAGCTATCAAAAAGCGCTATCAGAACCTGCATAGTTTATGCAACACTTGCGCTCAAAGAGCATATGATTAATGAAGAAGCAGAGCAGGAATCGAGAAATCAGTTGATGGAAATGACCAAAATGCTGGGGGCATTAATCACTTCAATCCAAAAAAATCAGACTCATAACGAAGAAAACGAGGATGACTCCTATTCACAACGAAATTGGTAATTCTAATATTTAACAGACTATGGCAATATTAAAACCCTTTAGAGGATGGAGACCACCACAAGAAATTGTAAAAGCGCTCGCATCCCGACCTTACGACGTATTAAATTCGGAAGAAGCACGCGAAGAAGCTGCAGGAAATCCACACAGCCTGCTCCACATTATTAAGCCGGAAATTGACTTGCCTGAAGGTATTGATCTATACAGTGATGCCGTTTATAATAAAGCTGCAGAGAATTTTCAAATGTTCCGGGATAAAAAATGGCTGGTTCAGGATGAAAAGCCAAACCTCTACATCTATGCTCAAACCATGAATGGCAAAACGCAGTATGGTTTAGTCGGTTGTGCAGGAGTTGAGGATTATATGAATAATGTTATCAAAAAGCATGAACTAACCAGGCCTGACAAGGAAGAAGACCGTATGAAACATGTACGCGTCACCAACGCCAATATGGAACCGGTTTTCTTTTCGTATCCTGCCAAAAAGGAAATTGATGAAATTGTTGAGGCTTTCGTTAAAAACAATGCCCCGGTTTATGATTTTACTGCTGATGATGGTTTTGGACACCATTTTTGGGTGATAGATCAGGAAGACATCATCAATAATTTAGTTGCTTTATTTGAACAACTGCCTTCAACTTATGTTGCTGATGGCCATCATCGTACAGCTGCTGCTGCCTTGGTTGGAAACGAAAAGAAAGAGAAGAATCCCAACCACAGCGGGAAAGAAGAGTATAACTTTTTTCTTGCCGTTCATTTTCCGGATGATCAGCTAACAATCATCGATTACAATCGGGTTGTTAAGGACCTCAATGGGCTAAGCAAAGAGGCGTTTATTGAAAAACTTAAGAATAGCTTTTCATTAGAAAATAAGGGCAAAGAAATTTACAAACCCGCCAAACTACATGAGTTTTCCATGTATCTGGATGGTGAATGGTATGCGCTTGAAGCAAAATCAAATACCTATGATGACAATGATCCGATTGGAGTGCTTGATGTAACCATACTTACGAACGAAGTTTTAAGTCCAGTGCTTGATATTCAGGATTTAAGAAGGTCTAAACGTATTGATTTTGTTGGTGGTATTCGTGGTCTTGGCGAATTAAGCAAAAGGGTCGACAGTGGAGAAATGGCTGTTGCTTTTGCGCTGTATCCTGTTAGTATGCAGCAACTTATTGATATTGCTGATTCCGGAAATATCATGCCTCCAAAAACAACATGGTTCGAACCTAAGCTAAGGTCAGGATTAGTTGTGCATGACCTGAACGATTAATACCTAACAAGTATGGAGACAAAAACTATTGTTCTGGATACCCTGAAAAATGCAGGAAAAGCATTAAAATCAGGTGAAATTGCTGAAATTGCTCAACTTGACAAGAAAATCGTAGATAAAACGCTTAAAGCTTTGAAGGATGAATCACTTATCCATTCGCCCAAACGTTGTTTCTACGAACCAAAATAATCTTAATTAATCTTTCTGAGGTGGCTGGAAAATAGTCACCTCAGCTTTTTTCATCGACCATGTTAGCTATTGACAAAGCCCTATTTCGCGCTTATGAAGAGCATATACGCCTTGAACTGGCTTTATCAGAGAATAGCATAACTGCTTATTTGCATGATTTAAAACTGTTTCTTGATTTCAAGAGTTTAAACATGCCCGATTTAAGTTTGGACAATATTGAGCAAGCAATAATCATTCAGTTTATTGAAGAACTTACTGAACTGGGATTTACTGCCAGTTCACAGGCCCGTATTCTTTCAGGAATAAGATCATTTTATAGGTTTTTGGAAGAGGAAGGTTTAACCGAACAAAATCCTACCCGATTAATCGTGATGCCACAAATTGGCAGAAAACTTCCGGAAGTGTTAACCTATGACGAAATCAGAAAAATGATTGCGTCTGTAGACCTGAGCGATGCACAAGGCCATCGAAACAAATGTATATTGGAAGTGCTTTACGCCTGCGGACTGAGGGTTTCTGAATTGACTAATATGCGTATCAACCAAATTTACGAATCGGATGGTTTTATAAGGATATATGGTAAAGGCAACAAGGAAAGATTGATCCCGATAGGAAAAAACACGCTTAAAAGCATAAAAACCTATCTTTCAGAGGTAAGGGTGCTGTACAACAGTAAAACAGATTTTTTGTTTATAAACAAATTTGGCATGCAATTAAGCAGACAAAGCATTCATAAATTAGTGAAATCTTTGGCTGAATTAGCAGGGATAAACAAAACAATCAGTCCACATACTTTCAGACATTCCTTTGCAACTCATTTACTCGAAGGAGGTGCTGATCTTCGCGCCGTTCAACAGATGCTGGGTCATTCCAGCATTAGCACAACGGAAATCTACACACATATTGACCGTGAATATCTGCGTGAAACAATTTTAAGTTTTCATCCACGCTCAAAAAAACCTGATTAAAGGTGAAAAACACTCCCCTGCTCGTCTAATAAAACTCCCCAGCTAACTGCAATCAACTGATCCTTATCAAAATAAAAATCGATCATCAAGAAATCAAAGCTTATTAATTCATCACCTTCCTCAATGGTTTTTTCGTATTCTGAATGACCATTGGCTGCCATTAATTCAATTATCTCATCTTTGTTAAGCTTAAATATTTCCTGATCAAATAGCTGTGTTTGCTTATCACGAGTTTCGATGAAAGCCAGAATTGATGAATCATAGCCTTCAAAAAAGAGTGACATTTCAGGTTGGTTATAGTGAAGCACCAAAGAACCGGGCTCTGCTCCTTCTATCTGATCAAGCTGATCTGCCTCGCCAAGTTTTTGGATGATTACTTCAATACGCTCACCAAAAAGTAAGTCGCTATAGCCTTTTAAGGGTAATATAGTAGAAGGTGTTGATTTCATAATTGTTAAATTAGGCTTTGAAATTAAACAATCCTGAAATAAATAACAAGTTTTTTTTCAGGAAAATCTAATTGCTCTGGAAGGCTTCACCCTGTCAATAATCAATGAGGGGATCAATAACATTACAAACCAAACAAGTGCCACACCACTATTAATGAGTAAAACATGCCAAAACATCAATTCAACAGGTACCTTATCCAGGTAATAAGACTCGGCGGGTAGCTTTAGCAAACCTGTTTGCGACTGAATAACAACAAAACCCAATCCTATAATATTCCCGGCCAGCAAACCAAACATTAACAATCGAAAAGAGTAAACAATAAATAGATTTCTCACTTGCTTGCTGCTAGCTCCCATAGCTTTTAAAACACCAATCATTGAGGTTCGCTCAATCACCATCATCAACAGCATACTAATTATTGTAATGCCTGAAACAAGGGTCATCAGGAGGATTACTATCACCACATTCATGTCCTGCAAGTCGAGCCAGTCAAAAATATGAGGGTACGAATCAACTGCAGTTACAGCGGTTACTTCAATCGGTAATTTAAAATAAATTTGATCATAAACCTGAAAGGGGTCAACACCTTCAGAAAGCAAAACTTCAACGGCTCCTGTTTGATTGTCGTTCCAGCCATTTAATTTTATGACATGCCTGATGTCAGAAATAATATAGCGTTTGTCAAACTCAACCAATCCTGTTTCATAAATTCCTGAAATAGTTAATTTTCTGCCTCTTGGGCGTTCTTTTTGATCAACAAACCAAATGCGTATATCATCACCAACATCCAGCTCAAGCTTACGGGCTATATGCCCGGAGATCAATACCTCATTTGATACCTCATCCTGATGTAAAACAGGTAAACGTCCACTGATTAATGCTTCGCTAAAGTAATTCCAGTCATACTGCTGATCTACACCTTTCAGCACAATTCCCTGGATCTGATCATCAGTTTTAATAATTCCGGCCTTTTCAGCCACTGACTGAAAGTGCGAAACTCCTTCTGTTTCTGCTAATACCTGTTTTAAATGATCATCGAAAAACAACGGTGTTTGCTGCAGCGACTCATTTCTATCCAAAGGAATAACCTGCAAAGGAGCAACAAAACCAAAAACTTTATCTCTTATCTGATTTTTAAAACCAATAACCACTGCCACAGAAACAAGCATAACAGCCACAGCAAGTGTAACGCTAATTAAAGTAATTCGCATCACCAGTGTTGATACGCTTTCGCGAGACAATGAAAAAATACGACCAGCAAGAAAAGCTTCCAGCCTCATGGCACACACTGTTTAATAGTTGAAATTGCTTGCAAATACACCTGTTAGTCAGGAGGAGCATTGCTGCTAAAACAAAATACGTAACTTTGACAAAAGTAAACAATGAACATGAAAGCTACGATCAGTATCTCATTAATTCTTATCTTTTGTGCTGTACTAAGGCTTTCCTCACAAGAAAACCCTATTACAATCAAACAAGTGGGGCTTACAATGTCCGGCGCTGAAAACACCACTTTGTATCTTAGCGACTTAGAAGATAAACGTGTTGGAATAGTTGCCAATCAAACAAGCCTTATCGGTCAAAATCATTTGGTTGACAGCCTTTTAAGTCATCATATTAGCATCAAGGTAATATTTACACCCGAACATGGTTTTAGAGGAGAAGCCGATGCCGGAGCACATATCACCAGCGGAAAAGACAACAAAACCGGAATAGCTATTATTTCCCTTTATGGAAATCACAAAAAGCCAACAGAAGAGGACCTGAAAGACCTGGATATTGTAGTCTTCGATTTACAAGATGTAGGTGTAAGGTTCTACACTTATATTTCAACGCTTACTTACGTGATGGAAGCCTGCGCTGAACAAAATATCCCGGTAATCGTACTCGACAGACCTAATCCTAACGGTTTCTATATAGATGGTCCAATACTTGAAAAAGAATTTCAATCATTTGTAGGTTTACATCCGGTTCCTATCGTTTACGGCATGACAATAGGTGAGTACGCCTTGATGGTAAACGGTGAAGGATGGCTGGGAAATCAATTAAAGTGTGACCTGACCATAATTCCTTTAACAAATTACGATCGGAATGCTATTGATTTATTAGCAGTTAAGCCCTCTCCCAATTTGCCCAATTATAAGTCTGTATTTTTATACCCTTCGCTTTGCCTTTTTGAAGGCACAACAGTGAGTATTGGCAGAGGCACAGCTTTCCCCTTTCAGGTTTACGGTCATCCAGCATTTCCTGAAACTGAATTCTCCTTCACACCGGAAAGCCGACCTGGAGCCACTTCTCCAAAGCACAACAATATGGTTTGTAACGGATTCGACTTAAGAAGCTTAGCTCAAATCCCTGACAAAAGCAACGCCAAAATTAATTTAGATTGGATCATACAAGCCCATCAAATGCTCTCTCATTCCAGCTTTTTTAATGCCTATTTTGAAAAACTGGCTGGCACTAAAGCATTAAGATTACAGATTGAAAATGGTGCATCGGAAAAGGAAATCAGAGAAAGCTGGCAGAAGGGTCTTAAGGCATTCAAAAAAATCCGGGCAAAATATCTCATCTACCCGGATTTTGAACAATAGTGTTTGTTGGGTTATTAATTACACGAACGCGCTATGTAATGCGTGTGTAATAGTTCATGGGAACGATGACCAAGAGGTTTTTCCAAAAACTCTTCATAAATTAGTTTAACCTCAGGGTTTTCATGCGATTTTCGAATAGGCATTTCTGCGTCTTCAGCATAAATGGCTTCTGCTCTTTTTTGGCGTATCTCAGCTGAAGTGGGCATAGGCTGGCCTCCACCACCTAAACATCCACCCGGACAAGCCATTACTTCAACAAAATGATAGGAAGCCTTACCATCTTTTATCGCTTGCATCACCTTATTGGCATTGACCAATCCATGAGCAATGGCTACTGACAGTTCAACCCCTTCCAAAAACGACCAATCGTCAAGACAGTTTTCAATTTTTATAGTAGCTGCCCTAACTCCGTCCATACCTCTTACAGGTTGGATATTCAGACGGTCAAATGGCACTTCCCGACCGGTAACAATTTCATAAGCAGTGCGAAGCGCAGCCTCCATAACACCTCCGGTCGCACCAAAAATAACAGCAGCTCCTGTACTGTTGCCCATAAGACTGTCATAAGGTAAATCAGGCAAGGCCCTGAAATCAATTCCTGCCATTTTTATCAAACGGGCCAATTCGCGTGTAGTAAGCACATAATCTACATCTTTATAGCCGCTGTCGCGCATCTCAGGCCGGTTTGCTTCATATTTTTTAGCAGTGCAGGGCATGATGGAAACAGAAACAATTTTTGAAGGATGCAGCTTGCGTTTTTGAGCATAATAGGTTTTGGCTAAAGCACCAAACATTTGCTGTGGTGACTTACAGGTTGAAACATTTGGCAAAAATTCAGGAAATTTATGTTCAATAAATTTAATCCAGCCCGGAGAACAAGAGGTTGTCATAGGCAAAGCGATTTGCTTATCTCCGTCAACCAGGGCCTTTTTGAGTCGGGTTAGCAATTCTGTTCCCTCTTCCATAATGGTGAGGTCAGCTGTAAAATCAGTATCTAATACAGCATCAAATCCCAATTGCTTGAGTGCCGCTACCATTTTGCCAGTAACGCGCTCTCCCGGATCATAGCCTAATTCTTCCCCAAGTGCTATGCGCACTGCCGGAGCTGTTTGCACAACTACATGCATATTTTTGTCATGAAGCGCATCCATCACTTCATGAATATAGTTTTTCTCAGTTAAAGCTCCTGTAGGGCATCGATTTACACACTGCCCACAATTGGTGCACACAACATTAGCCAAAGGCTTGTCTGAAAAAGCTGAAATTTTTTGCTCACATCCTTTATTTGCAACTGCCAGTGCCGATATGTGCTGAAGCTGACTGCAGGTTCGCACACAACGCTGACACCTGATACATTTGCTATCGTCTTTAACTATTGAAGGCGACGAATTATCAACTGCATAGTGCTGAAGTGCTGGCAAAGGAATTAATCGTGAAGGATTAAATACATATCTGGCAGCAAGTTCCTGTAACTCGCATTGGTTGTTTTTGTAGCAATTTACACAATCAGAGCGATGTTCAGACAGCAACAACTCCAGAATATCCCTGCGTGCGCGCTGAACCTTAGCGCTGTTTGTTTTTATTTCCATACCATCAGTAGCAGGCACCGCGCAGGAAGCCTGAAGTGTTCGAGCTCCTACTTGTTCAACAACGCACACACGACAATTACCGGCAACACAAAGGTCTGGATGATGACAAAGGGTAGGAATATGAATTCCGGCCAGGCGTGCGGCCTCCAGAATTGTTTGACCCGATTCAATCTCAACAGCTTTATTATCAATGGTTAAATGAATCATTTTCATGAGCTTAATATTAATAGATTATTTCTTCCTTAAATTCTTCAACTATCGAGTCAAAGGCATTGCCAACCGATTGTCCCAGTCCACACTTTGATGCCATACGCATTGTTTCCGCGATATCAATGAGATCATCAAGATAGGATGCTGGTTTTTTATGTGCTTTAATAGCTTCAATGCCAAGTTTTAGCTGTTGGCAACCTACACGACAGGGCGTACATTGTCCGCATGATTCTTCCACGAAAAAATCCAGGTAATTATGCAAAACATGATACATTGACCGATGACTGTTGAACAGCATCATAGAACCACCAGTGGGGATACCTTCGAAACCAATAATTGTTTGATCAAATTTGCGGCGTGGCACACAAAATCCTGACGCACCACCCACCTGAACAGCCTTAGTGTCGCCATCACCAAATTCTGCAACAAAGTCAGATAGTTTCATTCCCAGTTCCAATTCATATACCCCAGCTTTTGGCGTATCGCCCGAAACAGAAAACAGCTTTGTACCAGAAGACTGTTCTGTTCCAAAAGCAGCAAATGATTCAGCTCCCAAATGACTGATCAGCAAGGCATAAACAAGGGTTTCAACATTATTTACTACTGTAGGCTTATTTCTAAACCCATGTGCTACCGGAAATGGCGGTTTGTTGCGGGGTTCCCCTCTTTTTCCCTCCATTGATTCGATCAAAGCGGTTTCTTCTCCACAAACGTAAGCACCACTTCCCATTCTGATTTCCAGTTTAAATGAAAGCCCCATTTGCCTGAAGGCATCATTCATGTCTGCAATCTTTATCAATAATGTGTTGCGCATCCAGCTGTATTCACCACGGAGATAGATGATCCCTGTTCGTGCTCCAATCAGATGTCCGCACAGCGCCATTCCGGCAAACACCTTATCAGCTGCCTTTTCCAGTATTACACGATCCTTAAAGGTTCCTGGCTCACCTTCGTCTGCATTGCAAACCACATATTTTTCCTTTTCGGCAGCTGCTTTTGCAAACTTCCATTTAAGTCCGGTTGGGAAACCAGCACCTCCTCTTCCTCTCAACCCTGATTCAATCAGCTCGTTGACCAACTGATCCTTGTCGCGTGCCAAGGCCTCTCGCAAAATGCTAAGTGTATCCAATTCGCGGCCAAAAATCAAATCAGTCTTTCGTACAGTAGATTCACTAATAGTTTCCATATCAATTATTTATATAGTTAAAACCAGTAATTGTATTTTGAGATGATTCAAGGTATTCCGAAATAATTCTGCTTACCTTTTCCGGATTTAATCTGGTATACACCTTGTCGTTGACCATCATCGCAGGCTCCTGATCGCTCCAGCCAATATCGTTTACTAATTCCAAACTAAACATACCATCATTGGTAGTTTCGCCAGGTTTGATCCCAAGTTGCTCCGAAATAGCATTTAATACTTCATCACTTCCTTTCATCTTGGCTATGATTGATTTACAGAGACGAATTACATACTTTCCTCGTTTTTGTGTGGGAAGAAAGCTGTAAAAAGAAGCAGTACCATACACCTCTGCTGCAGATATTTGCAGGCAATTGGCCACATGCACCATATCCTGGTCTGTAAGAAACTGCTGGCACGATGCTATTTCCTGCAAAATTGGCATAAGGCTTTCACGTTCTTTGCCGTGCCTCGAAATAATTTCATTTACACTAAATTGTTCCATAATCCAATATTTAAGATTTTACTGTTAATAAGTTAACACATAAAGTATATTCAGTACTTCAACTACTTAAATATAGTACGAATTTGAACAATCCAAGAAGTTATTATGAAAAATCAGCTAGTAAAACAAAAGTAATTATACACTGTATATCAATATTTTAATTGATATACATATGATCATAATATGTTAGAATCGTTATAAATAGAATTGGAGGGCAGGAATATGACCAGATAGCTCCTGATACTGTAAGAAGAAAACGTAAAAGGTATAAATACGAAATTTCTGTTAACTATTTCACAAATAGATAAGGCTAGAGTTCCGAAAAAATATTTTTAAACATTTCCGGAGCAAGCGGAAGGATCCTTCCATCATTTTGAGGTTCAATGCCAATTGATATTTCATCATGCTGCAATTCGTCGCACCAATTAAGCATCTCTGTTAACGACATAGAAGCAGCAACATAATCTTGCCAGAGGCCGGAAGCATTCCCTGCACATGCTTTTTCATTTGACCACACCGGAATAAATGTATTTCCGGCATCACCCTCAAGCATAGCAAACAACCCATCGTTTGCCTGAAGCAACCATACTACTTTTGTTTCTTTGACCGTTTGAATAAAGTGATTAAAACGCTGTTCGTCTGTCATGGCTTGTAGATTTTAAGTAAATGTAGAAATTTTGATCAAACCAGAAAGAAAAAATTATGATTGATTACTAATTTCATCCAGTTCAAGCCATCGCAGCTCCTTGCTGTCAATCATTTCATTAAGCTCCTTTAGTTGCTCACTGATCTTTCGGATTTCATCATAATCTGTTAAATTTTGTAGGCTGTTTTCAAGCTCATTCTTTTTTATTTCAAGCGCTTGAAGTTCAGTGGTCAACGACTCAAACTCTTTCTGCTCTTTGTAGGAACGCTTGAGTTTTTGCTTTGTACTATCAAGGGCTGGTTTTTTTAATGCCTGCTTTTGAGTTTGATTCTCCAGCCTTACTTCCTTTTCGCGTTGATCGGCAATATTTTTATACTCTGAATAGTTTCCTACAAATCCTTTTACTCTTCCATTCCCCTCAAAAACAAACAGCTGATCTACCACCTGATCCATAAAATACCTGTCGTGCGAAACAATAATCAAGCATCCTTTGTACTGATTCAGGAAGTATTCAAGAGCATCCAGGGTCAGTAAATCCAGGTCGTTTGTAGGTTCATCAAGGATCAGAAAATTAGGGTTGCGCAATAAAACTGTTAAAAGGTACAATCGACGTTGTTCTCCCCCACTTAAAGAAGAAATCAGTTGATGTTGCATCCTTGGGGGAAAACGAAACCAATTAAGTAATTGCGAAGCCGTCATTTGTCTGCCATCAGCAGGAACTATTTCAGCAATTTCCTTAATCAGCTCTATGATTTTCTTGTCTTCTGAAAATCGAAATCCTTCCTGTGTAAAATAACCATAGGCTACTGTTTCTCCACTGATAATTTCACCTGTATCTGGTTTTGTTTTTCCTGTTATCAGATTTAAAAATGTTGTTTTTCCTACCCCATTTTTCCCAATTATTCCAATGCGCTCCCCTTTAGTAAACACATACTCAAAATCGTTAATCAGCTGGTTATTGCCATACGATTTTGAGACCTGCTTCATCTCCAAAATTTTACTGCCCAAACGCTGCATCTGAACATCAATTTTCAATTGTTGCTGTCCCCTTTTCTGGTTTGCTTTTTCTTTCAATTCATAAAAAGCATCAATACGACTTTTAGATTTTGTAGTACGTGCCTGGGGCATCCGCCGCATCCACTCCTGCTCATGTTTCAGCAATTGACCAGCCTTTTCTGTGGCAACTTTAACAGCCTCCTCACGCTCCGTGCTTTTCTGCAGATAGTATTGATAGTTGCCTTGATGAATAAACAGTTCTCCTTCGAATAATTCCAGGATTTTATTACAAACCCTATCCAGGAAATACCGGTCGTGTGTAACCATCAAAATGCTAATATTTGCGTGGCTCAAATATCCTTCAAGCCACTCAATCATATCAATGTCCAGATGGTTTGTTGGTTCATCCAGCAACAAAAAATCAGGTTCATCCAATAATACCAATGCCAAAGCCAATCTTTTTCGTTGCCCACCCGAAAGCTGGCCAATATTTTGCTGCAAATCCGTAATTCCAAAGCGGTCAAGCAACTGTTTCAATCGCTGTTCGTAAGTCCAGGCATTGAGCCTGTCCATTTCCATTGAAGCCTTATCCAGTAATTCGAGGTTTTCGCTGGCTGGATTTGCCTGCAACTCCATCGCTCGTTCGTAAGCTTTAATAGCCTGAAGCACTTCACTATGTCCTTCAGTAATCAAAGTCTCTATTGAGAGCTCAGGATCAAATTCAGGTTGCTGTTCAAGATAACCCACCCTAATTCCATTTGCAAATACAACCTTGCCACTATCAGGTTCTTCCTTGCCGGTAAGAATTCGCATAATGGTAGTCTTACCTGTCCCATTTGCTGCAACAAGCGCCACTTTTTCACCCTTCTGCAAACCAAAACTCAGATTCTTAAACAAAGGCTCATCTCCAAATGATTTCGAAATCGATTCTACGGAAAGGTAATTTGCCATGGCAGGAATTATTTATTGCATTTGCGCTGCGAAAATACAGAAAACATAAGGAGGTTAAGCAATATTATATTAGGCTCTACTTTAATGAACAGTAAAATTCATAAAAAAAATTCCCTTTTTCCCAGAATCAAACAATTTTGTAATTTTGGGACTGCCCATATATAAAACCAAACACTAAACTTATTTCTAAACACTGATAATCAATATTGTAATAATTTAGGCACCTTTCTTGTTATATGTTATATAGTTTTAAAACTGTAGTACCATGTCATACACCAAAACGCTTCTTAGTGTTATTTTCATCCTGGCAATAGTCAGTGGATGCAAGAAAGAATATCCCCAGTCTAACCTAAACCCAGCCGGCAATACCGCTGAATTGAACGTGCCTGCAGGATTTAACTGGAAAACAACGAAAGATATCAGCGTTGAAGTGTCACTTCCGGTTGATGGCTTTTATCCATTACAGTCGAAACTTACTGTTTATCAAGGGAATCCCTACGAAGGCGGAATTAAGCTGACCGAAGGAAGTTTGTCCCGTGAGCATAACTTCACGCAACAACTTCGCATTCCTGCTTACCTGGATGCACTTTTCCTGTTTTTGGAAACCAGCACAGGAACTTCTCATCTTACTGAAGTTGATTTGCAGGGATATCAGCTTGTATATACCTTTCCGGGCATGGAGAAACAACAAGGGTTTAAGTCTGTTGGTGCTGTGCAGGAAGACGGCCCTGATTGCGATGATTGCGATCAGGTAGTTTCAGGAAACCAGACAGCGAATGTGAAGCAAGGGAAAACAATTTGCGTGCAGGATAATTTTACCGGAAATGTAAATTTCCAATCGTGGAATGGTGGTGGTACACTCAAGGTTTGTGGTACAGCAGACATAAATTCAAATATCTCTATGGGTTCTAATTGCCATATCATCGTTACGCAGGGAGGTAGTTTAACGGTGAATGGACTTCAAATGTGGGGCAATAACAATAGCGTAAAAGTTTATGCCAATTCCACTTTAATCATTGAAAATCAATTATCAACTACCGGAGAATTTGAAAATCACGGTACGATGAGTATAGGATCATGGGCTAACCTTCAACAATTGTCTGCGCCATTTATCAATACAGGATCTTTAACAGCAGCTTCCGGGATGGAAGTCAATAATGAAACCCTCAACAACAGCGGGAGCATTGAAACAGGTGGAACATTGCAGCTCAACACCAACAGCAGCATGTCGAATACAGGCACCATCATATCAGGAGGAAAATTAGAACTTAACGGCAGCAATTTTACAAATAACGGAAGTGTAACAGTTGTTACAAATGGTTTCAGTGTAAACAGCAACAGTAATCTTACAAATAATGGAGATATTACACTAAACAATGGCGATTTCAATATGAATTCCAATGGTACTTTTACAAACAATGAGAGCCTGGAAGTAGCTGGTAAAATTAATTTTAATAGTGGTGGTACAATTTATAACAACTGTAAAATGACTTGTACTGAACAATCTGAGTTTAATTCGGGCAACATCATTTTTGACGGTGGATATTTTAGCAGCGACACCAGAATTCAGATCAATGGTGGAGCAAACACTGTGCTCAATAACGGAAGTATGATTTCAACTCCTGTATTTGTTTTATACACCAATATTTCAGGTCAGGGTAGTCTTAATTCCATAAAAGCCGAAACTGAATACAAACTTACCAATGTAGATGTGAGTGGTGCGATAGAATCCTCGACAGACAATCTGAACAACCTGTCCAATGTACCACTAAATCAGTTATTTGTAAGTGGAGCCACTTTGGTAGGTCTTGGAGAAGAACAAAACTTTTTGGCTGCCACCAATTGCAATCCGGAAGGTATTGGACAAGTGGTGGTAAATGACAGTGATGGTGATGGTGTTCCGGATGATCTGGATGAATACCCTAATGATGATGAGCGTGCTTTCCAGTCGTTTTATCCAAACAGCAGCGACTTCACATCAGTTGCTTTTGAGGATCTATGGCCCGGACTTGGTGATTTCGACTTTAATGATGTAGTGGTAATAATGCAGTATGAGATTATTACCAATGCACAAAACGAATTGAAGGAACTAAAAGCCAAATTCCGGCTAATGGCTGCAGGGGCAAGTCTTGACAATGGCTTTGGTGTTGCCCTACCAATTGATCCCGCAAATGTGGAGAGCGTTAGTGGCAGTCTGATTTCAGGAACTGCTATTACGCTGGATGCCAAGGGCTATGAAGCCGGACATTCAGATCAAACAGTATGGATTGTTATGGACGCCATTAACCAGATCTATCAAAACAGTGGATTCCTTAATACCATGCCAGATATTCCATATGTGGAAACAGACACTATCGCAATGAATATGATTCTTAGCACACCCCAGGCCAGCTTTGGAACAGCACCTTTCAATCCGTTTATCTTTGTTGACCAGGACCGCTCGAAAGAAGTTCATCTGATAGACAATGAGCCCACCGATCTGGCTTCTGAAGAGTTTTTTGGAATTTGGGAAGATGTTTCGGAGCCTGCCAATGGAATTTTCTACAAAACTGACAGCAACCTGCCATGGGCCATTGAAATTCCTGTTAGCTTTGATTATCCTTTCGAAAAAGTGGATATCTTATTAACGCATCTTAAATTTGGCGAATGGGCCAGCTCAGGTGGTGAAGTTTACCAGGATTGGTACCTGGATGAACCTGGATATCGCAATGAAGCTAATATTTATGTAGCTCCATAATAGACAGATAAGTAAATAAAGAATAATCCCTGTTGGCAAAACCAGCAGGGATTTTCTATTTAAGTATAATATCTGCAAAAAAATGACCAGCAACGAGGCTGGTCATTTTCTCTCAAAAATTGGATTGGGCCTTGCGGCAATTATTAGTGTTAGTCGAAATTCTTACGCATATACTGCATTCTTTCAAAGGCTGCTGTATTCTCAGTTTTTTTGTTGACCAAACCACGGAAATCATCGATCTTTTTGAAGTGATTTTTCTTCATCCAGTCTTCTATTCCACTAACGATTTCACGAATATAGGGGATTCCGTTTTGGTAAAGTGTAGTACAAAGCTGAGTAACTGTAGCGCCAGCCAGCAGTTGTTTCACCACTCCTATTGAATAATGTATTCCGGTGGAAGCAGCCAAATCGCAGTTAATGCCATTAGCGCTTAGGAGAGCAATCCAACGCATAGGAATAGATTTTTCATCCGGGCTGGAAAAAACATTATCAGTAACAACTTTCATACTGGCAATATCCACATCCGGATTGTAAAAACGGTTGAAAAGAACCAAGCCATCTGCACCAGTATCAGCCAGTCGGTTTGCCATTGCAAAAATATTGGTGAAATAGCGTCCCATTTTAACGGAAACCGGAATGTTCACTTCTTTTTTAACTGCCTGTAATATTTCGACATACATGTCCTCAATCTGTTGACTGCTGATTGTTTTGTCGAATGGGAAAATTGCTATATTCAATTCAATTGCATCAGCACCAGCTTCCTCTATCTTACTGGCAAAGGAAGGCCATTCAACCGGACTAACACAATTAATGCTTGCAATAATTGGGATATCCACAGCAGCTTTGGCATCACGGATAAGCTTCAGGTAATCCTTAACGCCACTACCTTTTGATATCTCAACAACATAATCCGAAGCCTCCGGATACCAGAAATACATCTCATTTCTTTTGAGACTGGCCTCAGTTTTTGCAATAATCTGCTCTTCAAAAAGTGACTTTAACACTACTGCCCCGGCTCCGGCATCGGCACAGGCTTTGATATTAGGTAATGTCCCTGTCAACTTTGAGCTACTAACGACAATTGGATTTTTTAGGGTTAATCCTAAATATTTGGTACTTAAATCCATAGGAATTGATTTTTGTTATTTATTCAATTTTTGTGAAAGATGATGCTGAAAAAACAGCAGGGCAGCTTCCAGGTTTTGGCTTGCTTTGATGCTGAGCTTTTCTTCAAACTCCCATTCATAGCCTTTTAAATGAAGCAGCCAGGTTTCTGGTGCTTTCCCGAACAATTTACGACATAAATCCAATACAAAAGCCGGAGAAACGGCATGCATGGTAAACTCTACCTTTGCATCAGAGGGTTCAACTTTTGTAAGACTGTACTGCTCAATAGGTTCGATGGTTGCATCAACAAAATAAACTACATCATACCCAGCAATTTGTTCTGCATCTTCAATATTGAGTTGATAATTAGTATCAAGTTCAATCTCCGACCATTTCTTTTCTTTTAACCATAATTCCATCTTTTCGATGAATGCAGCACCCAGACCATCATCCTGACGGCCCGGGTTACCATATCCAAAAATTAATACAGATGGTTTTTGGTTTATCATTGTGAGCGTTTGCGATCCAGTATTTGATCATTTGGTCCGACAAAGGTAAGCTCAAGCGGCATTTTTCCCAAAGCATGGGTGGCACAACTCAGGCAAGGGTCATAAGCCCTGATTGCCACTTCCACAGCATTCATCATTCCTTCGGTAATTACTTCCTTTCCGGTCATTACCGATTTGGCAACGTTATTTACGGCCTTATTCATCGGCTCATTGTTATTTGTTGTAGAAACAATGAGGTTGGCCATTTCGATCTGATCATTATCGTTGATACGATAATGATGGAACAGCGTACCACGAGGAGCCTCGATCAATCCAACACCTTCTTTTTGTTTCTGCCCTTTGGTAACCAAATCATCTCCAAGCAAATCAGGATCGTTTAACAATTCTCTGATCATTTCGGCAGCATGCAAGGTTTCGATCAGGCGCGCATAGTGCATATGCAGGCAATAATTATTTGGCTTGCCATGTGTTAATGCTTTGTATGCTTCAAATTCTTTTTGGGCAAGCGGTGTGGGGATAAAATCAGCCGTGTTTAAGCGTGCAAGAGGTCCAACCCTGTACCAGCCTTTTTCTTTGCCATATTCTTTGAGGTAGGGGAATTTCATATAACTCCAGCTGCGTACCTCTTCTTCAATATAGTTGTTATATTCCTGATAGTCTATATCGTGCAGAATCTTATTACCTTCAGCATCAACCGCCCTTAGCACACCATGATAAAGATCCAGTGCGCCGTCTTTACGTACCAAACTCAGGTGATTGCTTGGGAAATAAGAGAAATTATCAACAAAGTCCTTATTTGCAAAATAGTATTTCTTAAAGAAGTCGAGTGCCTCTTCGGCCCAGCTTACCATTTTATCAGCATTAAGAGGATCAGCTCCTTTCAGAAACTCATCACGTTCTTCAATACTAAGGTTTTTGTTTATACCACCAGGGATAGCACCAGTGCCATGGATTTTTTTACCAGCAGTAGCCCTGATTATCTCTTGTCCGAATTTACGCATCATCACACCCTGAACTGCCAGATCAGGATTGGTAAGTGCAATACCAATAATATTACGTGTTGCCGGGTCGCCATCTATTCCAAAGAGGAAATCAGGTGCACTCAGATGAAAGAAATGTAGGGCATGAGATTGAAAAAACTGTCCGTAATGCATCAGCCGGCGCATTTTTTCTCCTGTTGCAGTAAGTCCTTCTCCTGTGCCTGCACCAACAATCACATCGAGGGCTTTGGCTGCTGCCAGGTGATGACTAACAGGACAAATTCCGCAAAGGCGCTGCACCAATACAGGTGCTTCCCAATAGGGCCGCCCCTGAACAAAACGCTCAAACCCACGAAATTCAACAATATGTAAACGGCTTTGTTGGATATTGCCCTGTGCATCCATATGGATGGTAACTTTACCGTGTCCTTCAACACGGGTTACAGGTTCTATTGTTATTTTCTTTGACATAATTCAATAATTTTTGGCTTAATCAAATTTTACAACTTCGTAGGGCAATTTTAATGGATCGCCTGTTACCAGTGCCACCAATGCATCCCAAATAAGATCGGCACGTGGCGGACAGCCTGGCAGGAAGTAATCAATTTTTACTATTTCGTGGCAAGGATACACCTTGTCTAAAAGCATTGGAAGCTCATCATCATTCGGCATAATACCATCCTTATTAAGCTGTACCGTTGGTCCGCCGATATATGCTTCGTGCAAACATTCCTCAACAGGAATACCATTGCGCAAAGCGGGTAAGCCTCCCATGATGGCACATTCGCCAACTGAAACAAGGATTTTACAGTTTTTGCGGAATGACTTTAAAACTTCCACATTTTCGCTATTGCAACACCCTCCTTCAATCAGACCTATATCAACAGGCTTTGTAAATGTTTTGATATCATCTACCGGCGACTTATTAAACTCTACCAGTTCGATCAGTTTCAAAATTCGTTCATCAATATCCAGGATGGACATATGGCAGCCAAAACAGCCTGCCAGTGATGTAGTTGCTATTACAGGTTTACTCATAATTTTTCCTCCCGAAGTTTAGAGTTTAATTTCACTACCAATAGGTTCTTTATCAAATTTACGCTTACCAATGGGGGTATCAAATCCTTTCTCCTTAACAAGAATTGAACCTACCGGACAGTTTTCCATTGCCAGGTTAGCAGTAGCTTCATCAATGGCTTTTCCCATTTCTTCATCCAGCACTACTTCCAGTTTGTGCCCCCTGTTCTTAAACACGAAGTAGGATCTGCCTTGCTCATCTTTAATGGTTTTAATACACCTTTTGCAGAAGATACAACGGTTTTGATCCTTTATGATTTTCGGCGAACTTGCATCTACCGGTTTCATTGGAAACTCATAAGGATAGCGTGGTACCATCATCTGATACCTGTATGCCAGCGCTTGCAGTTCACAATTACCGCTTTTTTCGCAAGCAGGGCAAAAATGATTTCCGCTTACAAATAACAATTCAATAATTGATTTGCGTATGTCTTGAATTTCTGCTGAGTCAGATTCTATCTCCATACCATCTGCCACGGGAGTAGTGCAGGAAGTCATTAAACGACCATTAATACGCACCGAGCATATACGGCAGGCACCTTTTGGTTTAACACCTTTCATATTGCAAAGCGTTGGAATATAGATTCCATTGTCAGCTGCGGCATCTACGATGTATTTACCAGATTCGGCCATACATTCTTTACCGTCTATCTTAAATTTTATCAGATCACTCATGATACTATTATTATAGTTAGATTATTAATGGTGATGGAATACAGGCACTCTGCCAACATAATTACACGAAGCCTGAACAGAAGCTTCCATATCAAATCCTTCGTCGAAATCTTTATCCTTTTGAACCAACGCCTCATAAAGATGACGGAAATTTTTAAGGCTACTTACAATAGGATTGGCAGCTGTTTGTCCCAGACCACAACGGCTTGGGATTAAAACTTTGCTCCATTCATTCAGGTCCTTGAGGTCTTTGGCAACACCTTTACCAGCAAGGATCTTTTTAAGTTTATTGTTCATTACCTGTGTCATATTGCGGCACGTGCTGCATGAACCACAAGATTCGTCAATAAAGAATTCCATAAAGTTTACCACTACATCTTTCAACAGGTTGCGTTGCTTTCCAAAAATCATCATCGAACCACCGGTTGAGAGATCGGAATAGCCCAAAGTACGATGAAACTCATCAGGCCCGATTAAAGTACCTGAAGGGCCGCCAACCTGAACAGCCTGAACATCATAAGCGCCAACCATATCGAGCATATCTTCCACATTGAAACCCCAGTTCACCTCGTAAACGCCGGGGAACATGCAATCGCCGGAAATACTCAGAATCTTGGTTCCGGTAGAATCATCTGTTCCAAACTGGGTAAACCATTCGCCGCCATTCTGCACTATGCGCACTGCAGTAGCAAAAGTTTCCACATTATTGATAATAGTAGGATAGCCCAAATATCCTTTTTCGACAGGGAAAGGTGGTTTATCGCGTGGTTCGCCTCTCTTGCCTTCAAGAGATTCGAGCAATGCAGATTCTTCACCACAAACATAGGCTCCGGCACCAAACTGAATCCTGATATCAAAATTATAGCCTTCAACACCACTGATATTCTTTCCTAGCAGGCCATCCTTACGCATTTTTTCCAAAACCTCTTCGAGATAATTTTTCATATACCGATATTCGTATCGGATATACAAAATGCCTTCTTCGCCACCGATGGCGTATCCAGCCAATGCCATACCTTCGAACACCAGTTCAGGTTTCTCGGTAAGAATCACACGATCTTTAAAAGTACCTGGTTCACCTTCGTCGGCATTACAAATCACATAATGCTTTTCACCTTTAGCACGGCGGCAAAATTCCCATTTTAATCCAGTCGGGAAACCAGCACCACCCCTACCTCTGATGGCCGAGTGCTTGATTTCGGCTATTACATTTTCAGGTGACATATGGGGTATTTTCTCTTTAAGCACTGTTCCATAGTGGTAATCGTCAGAAAGAATCATACCTTTTCTGCGAATATTGCTTGACACCATGGATCTGAGACTGGGCAGGTTGTTCTTGCCATCGCCAAAGCTTTCTTTGCGAAGCTCTTCCATTGGTTTGCCCTCTTTCATCATCTTAACAATCTCGCGTACACGATAAGGTGTAAGTCTTGTAAAAACCACATTGTTGATGATGGCTGCGGGTTCCTGGTCATTCATGCCTATACAAGCAGTATCAAACAATCCAATATTTCCATCAGCTGTTACTTGTCCGAATTGAACTCCGGCAGCTTTTTCAAAGGCTTCCCTGATGGCTTCGCGACCGAACATGAAGGCAACAGGGCTGTTGTTAAGATAAACAGCATATTTGCCACGTGGCTCAGTGCTAAAGAAATGATAGAAGCTGATCGTTTGCATTATATCAGCCTGCGACATATCCAGCATAGCAGCCATAGTAGCTATTGCTTCTTTGCTAATGAAACCTTCGCATTCCTGAATGTCAATCAGTATGTCCATCAACCTGTTACGGTTGCTTTCATACTTCTCAACAATTTGCTTTACAGTATTTTCCATGAAAAGATAATTTGTGGTTTATGGTTTAACACAGTGATTTCAATCTGTTGTTAATCGATTCACAACAAAAGTAAAGGCTTTTTTAAGCCCTGCAACACAAAACAAAAATTTAGAATGGATTTAAATTGTATGATAACAAAAACGCCTGCTTACTCGAAAGCAAACAGGCGACAACCAAAAATCAAACAATATATATCAGCGTGTTTTTAATTTTGTTACCACTTTCTTTTCATAAACGAATAAATGATCACCATCATTAGTAAGGGAAAATCCTGCATCTTTTCTGGCTTTAAACTCCTTATATTTTCCGGTATCCACATCAAAAGCAGCTACATCTGCTTTATCAGTCTTCATGATTACGAGATTTTCAAAGCGTTCAAACAAACTTGAAGTCTTATATTTTCCACTTGTTAATAAATCACCTGAATTAGCATTAAAGGTTGAAACGCCCTTTTCTCCAATAACAATTACGATATCTTCTTTATAGGGCAGAATAAGGCTTGCCTGCCCTACACCACCTTTTGAAACCGGAACTTCAAATAGATCATTACCAGTGGCAATATCCAGCTTATACAGCGATTTACCACTCGAAACAATATAATCGTCACCCATTTGAATAGCATTGGTAATCCCTTTCCTAAACTTTTCTGATTCCCAGGCCAAAGTGCCATCCGCTGCATTAAGTGCCTCTACACCAAAAGGTTTTACTTCAGGAAAGTCAACTACCCATTCCTGCACGTGGGTATCGCCCTGCCAGTAACTCCTGAAATACTGTGTTTCTACACGTCCCCCAATCTGGAGTAAGACTTTATCATTGATGATATTCATTGACGGAATTACCCTGGCTCCCTTTATTTCATAGGATGTCCATAATAGTCGTCCTGTTTGAAGGTCGTATTTTTTTACGTATTGATTCTTCTTGTCTGACATATCGAGTACATAAACATCATTGCCTATCACAACAGGTTCGGCTACCGCTCCATACACACCGGATTTTCTTGTTTTACTGGGCATATTAACTACATCTGCTGTAAAATCAAAAGCCGCCGACCACAAGGCAGCACCAGTGTTATAGTCATATACCTGAATACCATTTATCCGCAAAAAAACTTTATCCTCAACAAGGTCGAGGTCGAAAATGAATTCTCCTGTCAGTACTTTTTTCTCAGCACGTCCGATATAGTTGTTTTCCCAAAGAATTTCTCCGGTAGACATATTCATGCGTACAATTTGATTTTTAAATCCAGTAAACAAAGCCATAAGTCCGCTGGGCATAAAGTTGACCATAACCAGGGTACGGTCTTCAGAGTTATAAATATATTTTCCTACTGTACCTCTGAATTTAGCTGTATTCCAAACTTCCTCACCCGTGCGGGCTTTAATAAAAACCAATTCCTTTTTTAAGGTAATCGCAAAGCCATCCTCTTCAGGAATATAAACTATTGATTCTTCTGTAACATCCTGATACTTGTCTGTGGTCCATAACAATTCGCCGGTTTTCATATCGATGCAGGCAATTTGATCTTTCCCGAATTTACGGTCGAAAAGAAAAATGGTATTGGATTCCCAGAAAGCTTCCAGCTCATCTACTTTTCTTAAACGCGGTGCAATATCCTTGTAAGCACTGGTCCAGATAGTGCTTCCATCAGCATTTCTGAAAACTGATATTTTTTTGTCGTCAGCAGCAAAGCTGTAAGAGTCGGGACGATCAGAGAGGTCTGTCCCATGATAGATAACTTTATGATTAAGTTTGGTTTCCCAAACAGTAGTCATATCATCCTGAGCATTTAGAAGCAGGCTTGAAAAAACCAGAATTAAAGCAGTTAGAAGTGTTTTCATGTTGTTGATTTTTTGAGGTTAGGGGTTTAATTAAATTGAAATGTATAGTCAAACTTGTAATCGTTTCCTTTCGGCATCTTAAAATTGAATCGGTATTCCATCACATAGTCTTTTAGTAAATTTTGTGAAGCTATGCTTCCTCCTTCATTTTTTTTGACAAATACAGATACTACTTTACCTTTTTCGTGGATGGTGATACTAAATTCAAAAAGTCCTTTGATATTGTATTTCTCAGCAAACAGATAGATTTCACCTTCAGGAGATTCCATGGCTTTGTCAAGTGCTGCGGAGGCTGTTTCAATAATTTTTTGATGGTCTTCTATCAGCACCTTCTTTTGGGCCTGTATGTTTGTAATAAACAAACCAATTACAGCTAATAAGAATAGTTTTTTCATAAATTTAAGGGATTATTTGAGGTTTCCAATAAACAAGGTGATTGCCCATAATCATCACTACAGTTTTATTATCGGGCAAAAAGTCAAATGCTGTGCGTCCGTCAGGAGGCATGATGCTGCCACCGGCATTTTTCTCCCACAAACGAAAAGCTAGTTCAAAACGATCAAGCATACGAACCGATTCATAATCATAAATCTGCACTTCAGGAAAGCGATTGGTGTAGGATACAACGCCAAAACACCTTCCATCAGGCGATTTTTTAAATAAAGGTTCTGCAAGCGACCGGGCCATAAAGCCCTTCCTCATGGCTTTTCCACTTTCAGCATCGGCCAACGAAACATAAGCCTCACGAAATGAGGTTGCCGATTGCGCTTTGTGATGAGGGATATGTTGTATGTAAAGAATATTTCCTTCGCGGCTGTAATCAATTTTATAAACCACATCATACAGATCGTCGATCGTATATCGTAGCTTAAACTGATCGGTATCAAAAACACTGATCTGTTCTTTAAACTTTATATCTGTTTTAAGTGATTTCTTGTTTTTCTTATATCGGGGATTTTTTTTCAGCTGTTTGGCATCAGTCTTGTGAGATACAGCAATATATCTGCCATCGGGCGAAACTGCTACAGCATTTGTAGCTTCTTCAACCTTAAACGATTTTTCTTTTTTGCCGGATGGCAAGGTCCAAAAAGCAATTTCTTCATCAGAAATAGTTACAGCATATTGCTCGTCCGCTGTGATTACAACCTGATGATATTCATTAAAATGGCGAACCAGTTCTCCGGAATTTGCATCGATAATTTCAAATTCTACCTCCTTGTCTTTGTTGAGGTTCCAATCAGTATAAAACAATTGACGCAACAAAATATAGTTGTCTTTGGCACTAAATTGTACCTCAGATCCTGCATACCAGTTTCCAACATTCAGCTTTTTGATGATTTTCTTTTCATACGGGTCAAACAAATAAAACGGATGTCCTTGTGTGCTGCTTACAGCAAGGGTTTTACCATCATTCGACAAATCAACACCTGACAAAAGATAGCTGCTTTCTTCCAACACAACACGTTCAAATTCCATGTTAAGGTTTTGACTTCGGGCTTGATCAATGAAGGCCGCGTTCATCAGAACAAGTAAGAAAAATCCAAATTTTGCTTTCATAGCTTTATGATAAAACACAGCACTCCTGACTTGCAGAATTGTTGAAAACCTCAAAAAATCAGGATGGCAAGCAGAAGTAGCTGTGAAAATAATTTTAGCCTGTCTTTTTAGTAATAAGGTTTCAACAGGGACAAAATTAGTATCGCCTCAAGCTGGATTTTCTACCCTAATGGTCGTAAATTCACTAAGTTGATTACCTTAGATTTTATCGGGTTTCTAATGAAAACCAACAATAAACTATTGAATGATAATGATTTAAATAAAATATGGAATAATTACGCCTACAAACGAAAAAGCGATAAAGCAAACTATGATTGACCAATTGTAAGCTATCAGAGGTGTTTCTGAAAAATTATCAAAAGTCTTCCTTTTGAATAAGTGCGTGTTGTTCATTTAGCAGTTTAAGTGCAGCAGAACCATACCAGGGATAAAGATCAGCATGCAATAAACCATAGTTTATAGCAGGGTCGGCTTTTAAAAGCTCCCTTACTTCGCTAGTGTCAGTGCTGTTAATTATAAAGATTCCTCTGAATTGATCCTTGTTTTTTGTATAAAAAGGTCCGGCCAAAACCAGCTTACCAGCCTCAGCCATTACACCCATATTTGCCATATGTCCGGCAAACAAACTATCTCGTATCGACTTTTGCTCTTCTACTACAGCTCCTGTTTTAAGCATCACAAAAGTGTAGGCACAGTTGCCATAAGCATCAGCACCCAACTGCTTGGCCAGGAGGGAATCATACTTGTTTTGATGTTGCTGTGCTGTAAGTGAAATGCTTATGAAAATTATAATACTTAACAGAACTGATATTTTTTTCATGGCGTAATCAATTAATTATTAACTAGCTGTTTCATTTCTTTGAGATGAAAAACATACTGACCTTTCAGCTCAGCTTTAGCTGCAGCCAGCATGGCTTTCGCTACAAAAGCCGCCTGAGCGGGTTGATAATTTAGTGGCATCAAAAAGCTAAAAGGCTTCATAATTGCTTTACCTATCGCTTCGCCAAGCCGGAATTCCTTTCGGGCTCCTAAAAGCATCGAAGGACGAAAAAACACAGTGGATGGTAGGGCAATTGCACGCACAGCCTCTTCCATTTCTCCTTTTAGTCTGGTATAAAAATTTCGGCTTTTACTGTTAGCTCCCACTGAGGATACAATCAAAAGTTTTGACACACCAGTTTCATGACAATGTTTTGCAGCGTTGACTGGAATATCAAAATCTACTTTACGGTAAGCAGCCTGATTACCTTTTACGTTTTTGTTTGTTGTACCTATACAAACAAACACAGCATCGCTTCCTTCAATAGCGTTTCTATAAGATTTCTCATCCTGAAAATCGATGATTTTTTCCTGAATTTTATGATTTTCTAATCCTATAGTTCTGCGGTTAATGAGTCGGATCGTCTTGATTGATTCATCATTTAGCATCTGTTTGAGCAGCTCACTGCCAATCAAGCCTGTTGCGCCAATAATAGTAAATGTGTTATTCATGAATCGGATAAATGTTTTTGCTAAGGTAATGGAATTTTGTTTTTATAGAAATGCCATCCAAAATGCCGTCCAATTAAAATTAATAATCTTGTCAAAATAAATTTAGATGCCAGGGCTACGCCCCTCTTCCTGGGATTTGCTGAAATACTTGTTTTCTAATAAGATTTCGGGGCTATCGCCCCTTTTGGGAATTACTAAATTATTTGCTTTTTTAGATTTCAGGGCTATCGCCCATTTTTGGGATTTAAAATTGCTAATTTCATCGAATATTCATGGGTTAACATAGATATGCCATTAGCAGACTATTTCTTCACTTTACAAAAGGGGCAGCGCCTGGAAGAAATACTTGTTTTCTACCATGATTCCGGGGCTATCGCCCCTTATGGGAATTACTAAATTATTTGCTTATTTAGATTTCAGGGCTATTGCCCTTATGCAAAATTGTTAATCTTTCCAATTTCTAAAATGATGTCAGGGCTACGCCCCTTTTCCATTTTTTTTCTATTCTATTTCCAATGAAGACTTCAGGGCTTCAGCTCTCCTTGTATCTGGATATTTACCTTCATGCAATTTTTCAATGGGCTAAAGGGGCGTAGCCCTGATATCTTATTAACTGCAGACCAGTGATTAGATTTATATTGGAGGGGCAGAGCCCTGACATCTTAAACAAAACAAAGAAAAGCAATTTGAATCCATTGTTTTTAGTTTAATTTTTATTTTTGTCTTAACTGATACCAATCACAATAAAATCAACAAAAAATGGCAAATTCTTACACCCAACTTTATGTTCAATATGTTTTTGCAGTTAAAGGAAGAGCAAACCTTATCAATGAAAAATTTCGTGATGAACTTGAAAAAGTCATTTCAGGTATTGTAATAAATCACAATTCTAAAATTTATGCCATTTATTGTAATCCCGATCATGTTCACATTTTGGTTAGTATTCATCCGGCAATTTCTGTATCAAAATTAGTTGAGCAAATCAAATCGGGCTCTTCAAAATGGCTAAATGAAAAACGTTATATACCCGGAAAATTTAACTGGCAAGAAGGTTATGGAGCATTCACGTATTCAAAATCTCAGATTGATCATGTTGTCAAATATATATTGAATCAACCCGAACACCACAAAAAAAGAACTTTCAGGGAAGAGTACCTTGATTTTCTGGAAAAGTTTGAGATTGAATATAATACTAAATATTTATTCGACTGGATTGAATAACTAAATGATGGTTAGATTTTGAAGATTTCGGGGCTATCGCCCCTTTTGGGAATTACTAAATTATTTGCTTTTTTAGATTTCAGGGCTATCGCCCATTTTTGGGATTTTAAAATTGCTAATTTCATCGAATATTCATGGGTTAACATAGATATGCCATTAGCAGACTATTTCTTCACTTTACAAAAGGGGCAGAGCCCTGACCTCTTAATCATCGCAAAATACAAAATCTATTGGTTAAGAACAACAAATCCAAAAACCATAATATCTCCCCTCTTCCACAGCCAATCACTTTCATTATCTTTGCATTAAAACATCAAACGCTATGAGCAGCACTAATTTTAAAGCCCTTGACTATTTCAATATTGACGAACTTCTTTCTGAAGAGCATAAAATTATCCGGTCATCAGTGCGCGACTGGGTGAACCGGTCAGTAAAACCCATCATCGAAGACTATGCCCATCGAGCTGAGTTTCCGGTTCATCTTTTTAAAGAAATGGGCGAATTGGGGGCTTTTGGGCCTTACTTGCCCGAACGATATGGCTGCGCAGGCCTCGACCAGATGGCTTACGGACTCATTATGCAGGAATTGGAGCGCGGCGATTCGGGGATCCGCTCAGCTGCTTCGGTACAATCGTCTTTGGTAATGTATCCAATATATGCTTTTGGCAGCGAAGAACAGCGTCAGCAATATTTGCCACGCCTTGCCACTGGTGAATTGATTGGCTGCTTTGGCCTTACCGAACCGAATCACGGTTCAAATCCCGGAGGTATGGAAACACGCATACGTGATGAAGGAAATTATTTAGTGCTTAATGGTGCCAAAATGTGGATCACCAATGCTGCCATTGCTGATATTGCTGTCGTCTGGGCCAAAGATGAAGAAGGGATAATCCGTGGTGTGATCGTTGAAAAGGGTATGAAAGGCTTTACAGCGCCCGAAACTCATGGCAAATGGTCGCTGAGGGCATCTGTAACAGGTGAACTTGTTTTTGACGATGTAAAAATCCCAAAAGCCAATCTTCTGCCCAATATCAAAGGCCTTAAAGGCCCCATGATGTGCCTCAACAGTGCCCGCTATGGCATCGCATGGGGAGCTGTAGGCGCAGCTCTTGATTGCTATGATGCTGCCTTGAGGTATAGTATGGAAAGGAAACAGTTTGACAAACCTTTGGCTGCTTTTCAGCTGCAGCAAAAGAAACTGGCAGAAGCAGCCACAGAAATAACAAAGGCTCAGTTGATGGCCTGGCGGCTTGGAATGCTTCGCAACGATGACAAAGCCACGCCGGCACAGATTTCAATGGCAAAACGCAATAATGTTGCCATGGCATTAGGCGTTGCCCGCGAAACGCGACAGATTTTGGGTGCGATGGGTATCACTGATGACTTTCCGATGATGCGACATATGATGAATCTGGAGTCAGTGATTACATACGAAGGCACACATGATATCCACCTGTTGATAACCGGTAACGACCTTACCGGAATAAGTGCTTTTGTTTAAACTGATTCAACTACTAATGCCACAGAGCTGAAACAGCACCCTGGCACCTACATTACCATCCCAATCATTATCTCCTGGAGCTACTTCGCACAAGTCAAAACCTATCACCTGCTTGCCCGATTCTTTGATTTGGTTGAGCAGATACATTAATTCTTCAAACTGCAGACCTCCAGGGACAGGCGTTCCGGTGTGAGGACAAAGCACCGGGTCGAGCCCGTCAATATCTACAGAAATATAAATTTTGCCGGGAAGTTCGGCAACGATTTGCTGAACCTGTTCAGCAAAAAGCCTTCCTTCATATTGTTGCTTGCGAAGCTCCCTGTCGAAATAAACACTTATTTTTTCTTGCTTTACTGCCGCAAAATCAGCCTCTTCGTGGCAGTAATCACGAATACCTACCTGAACCAGCTTTTTAAGCAGCGGAATTTGATTAACAACATTGTAAAAGATAGAGGCGTGCGAAAACTCAAACCCTTCATAAGCCTTGCGTAAATCCATATGTGCGTCGATGTGCAACACGCCATAAGTCTGCTGCTGATCCTGCAGCCATTGGTGATAAGCCAGCGGAATACTGTGATCACCTCCCAACAAACCCACAGTTTTGCCTTTTGATTTCCAGTGAGCTATGCGATTTTTGAGCCAGTTGTTCTTTTTGATGGTAGCCTCAGAAATACGTTGATAAATGGGTTCAAACTTATCGGGAAACTTTTCCAATTCACCTGTTTCTGCAGCTTGAATGATCGTTTCTGCAGTAGGAATTAGCTTGTCGTGCAGCTGGCGCAATTCCTCAGGAAACTCATCCATCCATATACCTTTTTTCCAAAGGTCAGGATAGTCATGGTGATGCAGATCTACTTGTTTTGAAGCTTCGAATACTGCTTCAGGACCATTGGCTGTGCCCCTGCCATAACTGGTGGTTAGTTCCCATTCAACAGGGATTATAATGATTTGTGATTCTTCAGCAGTAAATGGCAGACCAAACATACCCGCATCGGCAGCTGCGGCCGCATTGGGATTAAAGTTTTCCGGGATATTCATAGATTAAATTACTGAATTAAAGGTATCCTTCATAAAGCTTATCAGCAATGTTTTTGCGCATCTCATTGTCGTGTTCAAGCTCCATTAATTTGTTATAAACAGTTTCAAGTTCATCTGCTTTCAATAGTTTGGCCCAGTCGCTTGCCTGGTGATGTACTGTTCGTATCCTGCAAAGATAGCGCAACAAGTCTTCATCTTCCGCATTAATAATCCATTGCAGCAGTTCAAGTTTTTGTTCGGCAGTATTCATAAGAGGTCACTTTTTTAACAAAATTAGGATTTTATCCTGAAACAAACTTATAAGCAAGGCTTAAAACTATAAAAGCTATTTTTGCAAAAAATAAAATCTTGGATCTTTTTTCTGCGCTTTATCCTTTTGTTTTTTGCAGCCTTGCCAGCGGCAGCAGTGGCAACAGCTATTATATTGGTAACGGTGACGAAGGCTTGTTGATTGATGCGGGCATCAGTAGTCGTCGTATTGTTAAATCATTGGCTGAGAACGGTATCAGCATGAGTCAGGTCAAAGCAGTACTGGTTACACACGACCACAGCGACCACATCAAAGGTTTAGCGGTGCTGGCCAATAAATACAAGCTTGCTGTTATGGCCACACCCGATTGCCTGAAAGGCATCAGTCAGCATCCACTTGCAGCCGAGCTGGATATTGATTTAATGCATGAGATTAAAACCCGAAAGCCGTTTCATCTTTCAGGGCTGGAAGTTACAGCCTTTCGTGTGCCACATGATGGATCAGGCAATGTGGGATATCATATTCGCAACAGCCATGCTTCCCTAACGATAGCAACTGATTTGGGTTTTTTGACTGACGAAGTAATACATTATCTGAAAGCCGCCACAGCCATCGTGCTTGAATCTAATTATGATGAGGAAATGCTGCAAAATGGCTCCTACCCTCCTCACCTCAAGCAGCGCATCCGAAGTAATCAGGGGCATTTGAGCAATGCTGATGCAGCAGCATTTTTGCAACAGCATTTTCACCAGGGCATACAGCATATCTTTCTTTGTCATTTGAGCCAGCACAACAACCGTCCTGAACTTGCGAGGGAAAGTGCCTTACAAGCGCTGAATGGCAGCACAGCATTAGCCAACCTGGCAGTGACAGTGCTTCCCCGCGGGCAAAGATCGCCTTTGTTTCATTTGTAATGATTAGGGTTTGGATTATTACTGCTGATATTTGAAATAGTGTTGCAAGGTTATTGCAAGGCAGTTGAAAAAGTATTGCATTCTTTTTGCCCTTTGAAAGTCCAAAAGGCGAAAGTGCTGCCCCAAGACGTTCAGCAGCAAGGATTTCCAAACCGCAACATAAAATATTCTTGATTAGCTTAATGATCAAATTAGCTCAGTCCGGTAAGCGTTGAAGTTTGCTCACTTCCTCCAGGGCTTCGTCCCAACTGGCTTTGTTTGACATAAAAATATGCGCATTCGGCCGTTTCGTTAATTTGGTATCCAAACTCCCTGCCGGAACAACAAGCAGATTTCCTTCCATTTGCAAATTTGGCAGAGCTGAACCACAATTGGCGCAAAATGCCTTGATATGATTGCTTTTTGGTGGCTGAAAAATCCTTATTTCTGTTTCCCTTTTTAGCCATTCCAACCGTGCCGATGTTGAAAAGAGGTTTGCCGCATGTGCCGAACCTGTGTCTTTTTGGCAATAGCGACAGTGACACAGGTAAAAATGTTCAAAATCACCAATTACTTTAAACTTAATTCCTTTGCACAAACAGGATCCCTTGTATTCCATTAGATTAACTGTTTTTTTCAACAATCGCAATCTCCTCTTCCGTTAAATCGTAAAGCTGGTAAACCAATTGGTCGATTTGGGATTCGAAATCTATAATTTCGGATTGAGAATCTTTTTGCCTTGAGGAAATTATTTGTAAAACTAAATTTTCAATATTAATAGTTATTTCATTCCAAACATTAGGAATGCTAAATTGCAATATGTCACGAATCATAATCTGGGGAAAAGTATCATCATTTGCAATTTGAAACTTTTTTCGAAAATACCATCCAATGAATTTTGAGTTCAACACGCCTAACAATGAAGGATAAGTATGCTTTGCTTCCCTTTCTTTTAGTTTCAATACAAAAAGAAGTGTGTTACAGTAAGAAGTATAGGGTACATAGGTTGATATCAAACGGTCACTGGTTATCTTACGTATCAGTATTTTTTCACCTTCAAAGTTTTTTGCCTCTCTTGGAGCAGCAAGCCATTCTCCATAATCAATCCAATTATTATTTTCCCAAAGCAAGGTATAATATCCTACATGTTTCCCATCAAAAAAAGGAGACCAGGCGTTTGATATTTTTTTACCAGATGTAAATGGCTTATTATCGCGAATTTCAGGTGTTTGTGGAGGCTTCCCCTTACCTACTTCATAAACTTTGATGCCAGAGAACATTTCGACAAACTCTTCAATTTTCGGGAATAAATTGTCTACCTTACTAATTAACTCTAATTCTATTTGATTGCTTTGCATATTAAAACCAAGCTCTGGAGACCAATATGAAATTGAGGTTTTGAAGACACGTGGAGCATCGGTTGGGTTTCCGTTTTCATCTTTTTTACCGAAGGTCTTGACCAAAACTGAATACTCTTCATTCAAAGGTATTCCTGCATTCGAAAAGAATAGGAGAATGGTATCTACAACGGCATCATTAAAAACATTTGATGGGAGTAATACTAATTCTTCCAAAGCAGTTTTTTCTAGCAAAAAGCTCCTTAGTTCTTTAGTGAAACCCAAATTCAACAATGTGTCTGGAATGATGTAACTTAAGCGCCCTTTTGATTTCAGAATTTGATTTCCTTTTTCCACAAACAACACATAACTCTCTCCTCTTGTGTTGAAGGTTTTATAACTTTCTTTGTAAATATCAGTATTTTCCTTATTAAAATTCACACCATACGGCGGATTCCCAATCACCACATCAAAGCCCACAAAATCGCCTTCTTCGTTGAGTACTTCTGGAAATTCGAAGCGCCATTCAAAGGCGTTTTCAAAAATCTTATTGGCTTTGATGGCTTCTATCTCGGCTTCCAGCTTTTGGATGTCGGAGGTATGTTTTTGCAGTTGTTTGTTCCAGGCTGCCTTTTCCTTTTCATTCATTTCAAAAAGCTGGTGCTGGGTGGTCATCGCCAGCAGCTCGCCCTTGAGTTTGTTAAGCTTTTTCAGCTTGGGATCGTTGCCCGAAATTTCGCTTCTAAAATTGGATTTGATGTCAGCAATAAGCCGTTCCATCTCCCATTTCTGTTCTTTGTTTTGGGCGTTGCGGTATGTATCCACTGCCACCCGATAACTGGCAATGGACCATTTGCTTTTCTTGAGGGCTTGTTTCAGGTCGGACTGTATATCGAAACGGCTTACGAGTGAATTGCCGCATTTGATGTTGATGTCAATATTGGGCAGGGTTTCCAGTTCGGTATTGCTCTTGTAATAAGCGTTTTTCAGCAGTTCGATCCACAAACGCAGACGGCATATTTTAACCGAATTCGGGTTGATATCCACCCCAAAAAGGCAGTTTTCGATGAGGCTTTGCTTTTCGTGAAAAAGGCTTTGCTGCACGCGCTGACTTTCCGGGCTGTTGGGGTTATAGTCGAACAACTGTCCTTCTTCGTCGGTCACGATCAGTTCGTCGTTCACCACTTCCACCTGGTATTCCTTTAGGCGTCTTCCGTTGCGATCCTGCAATATTTTCAAGTCGTGCTTGATGGCAATCATCTCGTTGAGGGCCGAAACCAAAAAATGTCCTGAGCCCACGGCCGGATCGCAGATCTTGAGGCTGTTGACGATTTCGTTGGCTTCGTGGCGGTCGTCTATCTTGTCGTAAAGCTCGTCCAGATCGTGGCAATTCCAGTTTTTTGTTTCGTTGAATTTCTGCACAACGGCTTTGCGGATGGTTTGGCGGCTCATATACATGGTGATGAAACCCGGCGTAAAGAATGAGCCGTCTTTGTAGCCGTTGATTTTCTCGAAAATCAGTCCAAGCACCGAAGCATTGATAAGGGATTTTTTCTCTTCCTGAATTTCTTCCTGGCCTTCGCTGCTGAAGTCGTAAGCATCCAGAAATTCAAACAGGTAGTTTAGGGTATTCAAGCTTCCTGTACGTTTTTTGCCCTGCTGGTCTTTCAGCACAGTGGAAGCCAATACCGGAATAGTTTTATCATCTTTCAGGTTACTGATAAAGATGGTTTGCTGCTCCATTTCGGTGGGTTCAAACAGGGAAGAGTTGAGGTAGGGAACTTTGGCAAATGCCTTACTCACATCCTCGTTACGTTCGCCGTGCTGCTTTGCCAACACCTGAAAAAACAAGCTGTTCAGGTCGTCGTAGTCTTTGATCTTCTCTGTATTCAGAAAGGCAAACGATTTATCATCCTGGCCAGCAAAGCGCTTGTCGAACCTGTGATAGGATACCAGCTGTGCCTCCAGCAACTTCAAAAAGAGTATCCTGTTGATCCAGGTAATGGAAAGCTCAAGCGCCACATTGAAAAGCCTTTCCTGATAGGTATTTCCAAAACTTCCGGCATTTTCCAGTCGGTTGATCTTTCCAAGGCTGTCGAGCTGGATGATGGCATCTTCGAGTATGGAACCGCTGTGTCGTTCGCCCGGCTTGTTGCGTTCGATCAGTTTTTTGCTTCCTGCTTTGGTTTCGGTGAGGCCGATGATGTGCAACAACTCAGTGTAGAAGCGTTTGTCGAGGCTGTTGCTGTCGTTGGCAAAAGGCAGCTTTAGCAGGTGCTCGGGCGAAAGCAGCTTGAACAGGGCAATCAGTTTGTGCTCATCGGAGCGGCTATCAGGATTACCTTTTGATTCAGCCTTATGCAGCAGCTTATGATAGTCCTGAAAATTGAAATGCGTAAAGACAATTTCGCTTTCGAGGGCTGCTACAAAGGGTTCGGCGATTTGCTTGTAGAAAAAGTCGGTTCGGGTATCGGCCAGGCGCCCTTCGATAAAGTCGTTGAACTGCCTGACAAGCGTTTTGTTTTGGGCAAAAAGCCGGTCGAAAGTGCTGGCATCAAAAATGAACCATTCGTAGCTGTTCGTTACAATCAGGTGTTTTACTTCAAGGTTGTTCAGGTTGATTCGTTCGTGCAGGTAATACAGCATCAATTCGTGAAAAGCCTTGGCATTGAGCTTTTCGGTGGTGACCATCTCGCTTTTGTTGGTGGGTTTTTTGGCTTCGATGATCACCCCTACCCTGCTTTTGGCATCCTCGCCATTGTGAATCACAAGATCGTTTCGGCCTTTGGTATTGATGAAATGTTTGGGTTCGTACCAGGTTTTTTTCAGAAAATCGCTGACCAGATTTTTATGAAACTCCTCCGATTCGGTGTTGTTGGTTCTTTCGAGCAATTGGATAAGGTTGGACTTAAACGCCTCAATATCATCACGGTTGGGTTTCACCTTCAAGAAAGCCTTGTTCAATGCCTTGCGTGGTTTCAGTTTGTTGAGCTTCATCGGGCTTGTGCGTTTTTGAGGTGCAATTTAAGGGTTTTTGGTGGATGAGGCATCGGCATATTTCATAGTACTCATCTTTTAAACGAAATAGCATTATATCGAACAACAGTTATAATTATTGGCTTTCAATACTTAGCAGTTGGTTTTTAAAATTTCTTAAGGGAGTCAATATGCCGGAATGGCATGGAAGTTTAAGCGTTTAGCATCATCCGGAATTGATATGCCCGAAATAAACACTTGCTGGCTTATGTAACAACAATTTGAGAAGTCACGTGACGAAAAAAGAAGATTTTCGTGCTGCTGTAGCAGTCAATAATCAACATTGTTGTGAGTACGGATTACATTTCGACTGGTCTTCCATCTGGAACTTCACTCAGGGCATCACAGTGCCGGTAAATTCTATCTAACTGAAATGCAAGCTACTTGTTTATAGTTACTTGGCATCAATTCTTGAATCCGCTCCAGAGTGAGGCCTCCGTGTATGATGAAAGTTTTATTTTTTTGCTGTTGTTCCTGCATTTTGTCCAGTAAAAGTAATAGACGGTTTTGTATGGTAATAATCTTTTTTCCAAAATCTTAAGAGGAAATCAATATCGTCCAGGTATTTTTTTTCAATACCTTTATTAAAAAATGACAACTTATTCTTGCAATTATCAATACAGAACATAGCTAGTTCGGTTGACAAGCTTTCGTCCATCATTAAACTCAATACATGTTCCTCACTATCCTCTTCCTTAAAATAGGGATTCAACGACATTGGAAATGCTGAATTTACTGACAAGGCTATTTCACACCCACTATTTTGGTTAAAGAAAACTAATCCTGTTTCAGATACTTCGGAAAAGTCCCTATTTTTATCGTTTGTGCCAAAAAATCCATCATTTCTCGCCCTTTGTTTTGCATCTTGAATTTCTTTTTCAGTTAACTTTAATGAATTATTTAGAAATTCAATATATCCTTTATAAAATTCTTCAATGCTATCTGATGGCAAAAATACTATCTGTGAACCACCAGCAAAATCTTTAAATGCTGATAATTGATTTTTCAGAATGCTGGCAGTATCTTGACTTTGATGGTCTAAAAAATTGACTTCCATCCTACTTTCCAAAGAATTTTTCTCGTCAAGTATTAAATCAGGATTGTACGGCTGTTGGAAAAATACACCAGAAAACCACCATTCATCTTTCCATTGTGCGATTCCCATATATAAAATTGTATCCACCTCTTTCAAAGTATGTGAATAGTCAAAAGATTTTATCGTCAGGTTGAATTTTTTACCTGACGCAATGTGCTCTATATAAATGTTGTTTTCGTCTTGTCCTTTGTAGAGAAATAATCCTTGTACTTTTTTCGAAATATTCAAAAAGTCTTTAGTCAAAAGATGATTTTCACCCAATATTTCAGAAACCCATTCTTTCCCTTTAAAACTAAGCAGTCTGGTATGAGTCTTATGTAGTATTCTGTCTCTATTTTCATTTAAAATCATTGCTAAATGCTCGTGATCATAGCTTTTTTCAAGAATTTCAATTTCTTGCTTTTTCAATTTAAGTGAAGTATCCGGATAAAAGAGATAAGTATTAAAGAGCACTGTATCAATCAATTTACGTGCTACATAGAAATCTTGTTCAATTTGGTCTATCCGGTAAAAAGACTTTAAAAATTCATTCACCGGGGCATACTCCCACAAATCATCGAATACACCCGTTATTTTCTCTGCTGTTTCAACAATAAAAGTATTGAATGGGGATATAAATTTTTCTTCTTGCACTGTATTGAGAAAATACCAGATCAAGAAACTGATGTCTTGCGGATTTGTTTCTTCTTCATAATACTCATCAACAGCGTAAAACGGAAGCTGCTTTTTGTATAATCGCTTATGAGCTTGTGTAAAAGAATTCCAAATATTCGTTTCTGAAATTAAATCCTCGAAATAAGATGTTAGAAAACAAGCTAATAAGTCAATGTCATCTTCATCCAAATACATGTATAAAACTAAAGATGGTTTATTGGTTGTAATAAGTTTCTTAATATCATTACAAACCTTTAGATAATAGCTGTCTGTTACAGTTTGTTTCTTATATGGCTTTAATTCCAGCCAATTCCTTAAATAAATTCTTTTATCCATTTTCAATTTAATTCCCGCTCCCGCGAGCCCTCCATTTTTAATGTAAAATTAGCTTTTTTTTGATTTTTTACAAAATGCATCAAGCTCAATTATTTAGAATATCCTGGTCATAAGGCGTAATTCTAATACGGCTTAACAGAAAAAGTCAGATACAATTTCTCCGCTTTCAAATAGTTTTTTCGGTGTTTGTCCTGCAAGCTCTTTTACTTCGTTGATAAAATGTGATTGGTCGTAATAGCCTGCTTCATAAGCTAATTCGGTTAATCTGGTATCAGGTACTGATTGTTTTAAAAATATAGCATGCTGGAAACGTATGATTTTCAGAAATTGCTTTGGTGAAATTCCGATAAAGCTTAGAAATTTTCGCTCGAATTGCTTGCGGCTTAAACAAGCCTTTGATGCTAAAAAGTCAATCGAAATATTTCCTTTAGTGGCTTTAATTAACCCAATGGAATTTGTCATGCGTTGGTGGTCAACCGAAATAAGTTGATTTTTTAAGAGCGCCAGAAAAAAGCTTTCCACAGATTCAATCCGCTTTTGAAATGTTTTAGCTTCTGCTAATTTATCCTCTAATTGGTGCGAAAAGGCCTTTTCAACGCTATCTAATGTTACAATTTGGTTATGCAATTCGTTTATTGGAATTTTAAGAAAATGACTTAATCCATCAGCCTGGAAAGTAACCGAAAACATTGAAAGTTTATCTATTATCAGTAAGTCATAATAATCGTTTTGCTGACCGTTCAGCAATATATTACCCTCAAGATTTCTCTTTTCTGATTTAGGTCTGTTTTCAAAATAAAAAGTCAATTCAGGTAATCCGGTTGCAATAATCCGGTGAGAATGTTCCCTGCCTTTGTCCAGCACGTTTTCAATAGCCCAATACTGCTTGATGTAGGGCTGCAAAACGGATGACGGTAAGGCAATTTCAAAATTCATTTCGACAAAGAGGACTGTCTTGTTTGAGCAAGACAGTCCAAAAACATTTATTTTAGTTTTCGTACAATCCTAAACGGTTTCCTTCTGAGTCCAAAAATACAGCAAAATATCCTTTTCCTTCGGCCTCAATTTTTGTTTTGTGTTTTAAAACTTTTCCACCGCTAGCTTCAATACGCTCCAAAGTACTGTCGATGTTATCGACAACATGCAAACTCACAATCACACCATTTTCGGATGGTTTGTAATTCGGTTCATAGATAACCGCGCCTTCTCCTGTAGGGAAAATGGCCATTTTTTCAGTTCCGAAATCTTCAGCTTTCAGTGCTGTTTTTAGCACACTACTGTAAAATTTCACTGCTCTGTCGAAGTCGTTTGTTGGGATTTCTACCCAGGAAATTAATTTTTCCATCTTTGCTCAATTTTAAATGTTTAACGATGCAAAAGTAGTTGGGCCACTTTTTCCGAAATTGGAAAATCAAGACATTCTTAATTGATGGTGTTTAAAGGCAGCGATACGCATAAAAGTTACGTTTGTGGGGCTATGTACTTTTGCAAAGGCTTTCTGGCTTCGCTCACTATACTGCCAGTCTTTTGCAAGTCGCAGTATTTTTTGCCAGCTCTCCTTTAGTTATAAGTCATGTAAATTTGAATTCAAAACCAAAAGGCTATTTCATAAGCCATACGATGTTAGTAACCAAAGGCTTGGGTTTTTACCAGGCGTATTTCGTTACAAATTAGCACAGCTCATTTTTCCTTTCTTTGATCCAATCTATTGGTATCAAAACTCACAATCTGAACTTCATCAATATGTTACATATCGAACAACTAGTATTGTTTTTCATCCAAACCGCCATTTTGTTAATGAACAGCCGAATATTGCTGCACATCAGCACACACATTAATAATTAACATTTCTGCAATTTACTGATTAAGCTGAAGAAGTTGTGATATTATCCAATCAGATTATATATCTTTATGCTGTTTATACTGTTGATTATGTTAAATAAAATAAACTTCTTTATCCTCTTTTGTTTAATTCAGTTTACATTGAATCAAAACTTATTGTCTCAAAACAAAAAAGATGTTTTTGTAATTGGTTTTTCGCAATGCACTACTGATGACTTATGGCGTCAAACAATGGATTTCGAAATGCAAAATGAATTAATTTATTACCCATCAATGCAGCTCATAATTAAAGACGCAAAAAACAGCAGCGAAAAACAAATCAGGGATATTAAAGCCTTGATAGAGCAAAACATTGATCTGCTTATTGTTTCGCCCAATGAGTCGGAGCCCTTAACTGAAATTGTACAAGAAGTATTCAGAAAAGGAATCCCTGTAATTCTTATTGATAGAAAAATAACCTCCTCCGAATACACCAGCTTTTTGGGAGGAAATAATTATGAGATAGGCAGGGAGGCAGGAAAATATGCCGTTGAGTATTTGAAAGGAAACGGTAAAATAATTGAAATTACAGGGCTACAAGGTTCTTCGCCTGCAAAAGAAAGGCAAAAGGGATTTTTGGATGAAATAAAAAAACATCCTGACATCAGCGTTATACAATCATTATCAGGAGACTGGAAAATGGAAACAGGCAGACAATTGATGGACCAGGTAATTGAACGCGGCTTAGATTTTGACCTTGTGTATGCGCATAATGATGTTATGGCGATAGGCGCATCAAATGTATTAAAGGAAAAAAATTCGTCTAAAAATGTTTTTTTTATCGGTGTTGATGGAAGTCCCGGCTCAAATGGCGGGCTTCAGGCAGTGATGGACGGGGTTTTAGGCGCAACGCTTTTATACCCTACTGGTGGAAGTGTTGCAATTTCCCTTGCATGGAAGATACTTCAGGAGGAGCCCTTTCTGAAAGAGAATATCCTAAATACGCTTGTAATTGATTCGACAAATGTAAGGGCATTAAAGTATCAGACAGATGAAATTATCAATCTGAACGAGAGAATTTCATCTGCAAAAAAAAATCTGGACCTACAATATGAGAAATACTACAGTCAGCAATTTTGGCTTATTTTAGCCCTGGCATCGTTATTTCTGGTAATACTACTTGCCATATTACTCTTAAGAGCATTTAGAAATAAATTGAGGGATAATGCGAAGCTTGAGCAACAGAAAAAGGAAATCATTCGCCAGAATGATGAGTTGATACGCATTTCAAGTGAGCTTGAAGATGCCAGTAAAGCTAAACTTGTTTTTTTTACCAATATTTCGCATGAATTCCGCACACCGCTTACTTTGATAATCGGGCCTTTGGAAAATATCCTTGAAAATACAAAGCTTACGCAGGAAGATCAACATCAGCTAAAACTCATGCTCCGCAATGCACACCGATTGCTAAGGCTAATAAATCAACTTATGGATCTTCGCAAGATAGACAATGATAAAATGAGGCTTCAAGCAGGATTAAGTGATATCGTTTTATTCATTTCTGAAGTTAAGGAAGCATTCAACGAAATGGCCGCGAAAAAGAAAATTGAATTTGTTTTTACGAGTGAAATGGATGAATTCCCGCTTTATTTTGATCAAGATAAGCTCGATAAAATACTTTTCAACTTGCTTTCAAATGCCTTCAAATTTACTCCCGCTTCTGGTTTTGTTGGGATACATCTAAGAAAAACCAAACACTATTTTGAAAATGAATTGAAGGAAGCTGCTGAAATAGAAATCAGTGATAATGGCCCCGGAATTCCTATACAGTTTCATCAACAAATTTTCGAAAGGTTTTATCAGGTAGAACAGCAAGATGGGAGCATTTTCCCAGGCACCGGCATCGGATTACCATTAACAAAGGATTTTGTAAGATTGCATAAAGGAGATATCACACTAAACAGTAAAGTTGGCGTTGGCACTTCATTTTTTATCTATTTTCAAACCGGGAATAGTCACCTCAGTGAAAATGAAATCATCTCTAACACACAACAAAATATCGTCCTTGATAAAGGTGTCATTAAAAGTCATGAAATACCTGAGCTTCAACAAACATACAATCCCCCTAAAGACTCAAAGGTTGACTATGAAGACAAACCACTCATACTTGTTGTAGAAGACAATCCTGATGTTTCTAGTTTTATAAAATCAAGTCTGACAGATCAATACCGCATAATGACTGCCTCGAATGGTGCAGAAGCCTTTGAAAAAATGTATATTGAAGAGCCGGGTTTAATAATCAGCGATGTAATGATGCCAATTATGGATGGACTTGTTTTTACAAAAAAATTAAAGTCAGATATCCGTACAAGTCATATTCCTATTATTTTACTTACAGCACGAATCTCTTATGAACAAAAACTTGAGGGGATTGAAACAGGTGCAGACTCCTACATACCAAAACCTTTTAATACAAAACATCTGCAAGTAAGAGTTAAGCAACTACTTGAAAATCGTCAACGCATTAGAAAATACTATCAAAGCGATCCTTTATTTCTGGTGAGTAATGAGCTGAAAATCTCACAGCTTGACAATAATTTTTTAAAAAAATGTGCCTCAATCATCGAATCTCATTTGACGGAAAATGAATTCACTGTTGAACAACTAAGCAGTGAAATTGGATTATCAAGAGTTCATGTTTATCGCAAAATAAAACATTTAACCGGACTTTCTGTAAGTGAGTTTGTTCGGAACATAAAACTTAAAAAAGCTACACTTTTACTTTTAGAAAGTGGCAAGAATGTTGCTGAGGTAGCCTATGAGCTTGGCTTTTCAAGTCCTTCTTACTTTTCAAAATGCTTCAAGGAGCAGTACAATGTATCTCCAACAGAATATGTACAACAAAAATCAGGCAGAGGGCTTTCACTCTAAGTTTAGCAAAGTGAATAGTCTTATTAAAAAAAGTCTGCTTGCACTAGCCGAAATAAGGCAGCGCAAAAACAGACTTCACTCACTAACCATTCAGTTTAAACTGAAAAAAAACTACTATGAAAAGTTCTTTTATCTCGTATTTATAGATTTTAAAGGATTATAGCTTCCTGATCTTAAAACTGTTTCACCATCTTTACTAAAGAAGCGCAAATTTTTAAAGTTTTCATTGGGGAAAAATATCTCTGTCATAACAACTTCCCCATTCATCGCGAATAATTCAACGGAAGCTATATCCAGGTATAGGTGCATATCCAGTATTTCGCCTTCTTTCAAAATAAATGGTGCCTTGTGAATTCCGGGAAAATTATCTGAAAAATAAACTTTTCCCGTATTATTACGATCAATATAAAACGAGGAATTTGTCCTATCATAACCTATAGAGATATACTCGCCTAAAGAATTGTAAAATTCAAGACCAAATGCTGTTGCAGTGCTACCATCCGGTATAACCAACTCAAGTTTCAACTCCATTGCTTCAGGCATATGCTCAGATTTGCTTTTAAATTCCTTAATCCCATTGATTTTGAAGCTGTTCATTTTTACTTCGTCTTCACGTAAGATGTTTAGTTCGGAAACCGGAAACGAGTGAACTTTGTATAAATCATTATTTTTATTAAGCTCGAGCGTTCTGGGAATTGTCATTGCACTACGCCATCTTTCCGTTGGCACAACTGTTGCATATTCCCAATTGCTCATCCATCCGATAAAAATTTTTCTACCATCACTGTCAGGAATGTTAGCATAGGTAACACCAGCATAATTATCTTTACCATAATCCAACCATTGGATTTCCTTACTCTCTGACGTAAAAATACTCCCATCAAATTTACCAACAAAATACTGTGTTGCCGAACCTCCATTTGGACCTCCCGGATTGATGCTCACCAAAAGCACCCATTTACTTTCATCCTGATTGTTTTCTACAGTCATCTCTATGAGATCCGGACATTCCCAAACACCACCATGAGCGCCAAGTTCCTTGCCAAATTCACTTTCAAAACTCCAGTTGATTAAGTCAGGTGATGAATAAAATCTTATGTGATCCATTACAGCTAAAGTCATAATCCATTTCCCCGAAGCATCATGCCACATCACTTTAGGATCGCGAAAGTCGCGTATTCCGGGATTCTTCAAAACGGGATTCTTTTCATACATTTTCCATGTCCTGCCCCGATCAATACTATAAGCAATCCCTTGTGTCTGAAAGTCAACGTTTCCTGCGCGTTCACCAATTGGGTCATGATAAGTAAAAATGGCAACCATTGCAGGTTTATCAGCAGATCCCAAACCTGAGGTATTATCAACATCGACAACAGCACTACCGGAAAAAATCCATCCATTATCGTCAGGATACAAAGCGACCGGCATATGTTCCCAGTGAATAAGGTCGGTACTTATTGCATGTCCCCAATGCATAGGCCCCCAAACAGTGCTATCTGGATAATACTGATAAAACAAATGGTATTCACCATCATAATACACCATTCCATTTGGATCATTCATCCACATTGAATCCGGCGTGAAATGATACAATGGTCTGTGGACTTCGGTTATCCTATCAGGCTTATCCTGTCCTTTTATTTCAGTTCCACAGCTAAAAGCAAAAAATAATATGGCAATAGCCAGGATAGAATGAAAGAAATTTGAAAATTTCATTTTATTTAAATTTAATTGTAAACAAATGATTATTTTATTGAATTACATTACCTTAAAACACTAATTTTACTAAAATACTGAGTGTTATTTATATACACCACTGCAACATAAAAGCCTGCTCTTTCAAACATTGTCTTTGGAATTATTATCGTTTCACTTTGTTCAAATGGGACTAACTGCCCAACGAGTCTTCCCTCACTATTATAAAGTTTTACTTTTATTTCGTTATAATTACCTGAAGGTAGTTTTAAAGCAACATCTTGATTTATAGCAGGATTTGGGAAAGCAATAATACGATCTGGATTAGCAGAAGAAATTTCTTCTGCAAACAAATATGAATCAGCGGGATTAAGTTTCCATAAACTCAGGTTCTCAATAAAAGCATTTTCATTATCTGAAAATATTTCCATACCAATACTTGTCGAATCAGGAAAAATCTGATTGGACATTACAACCTTTCCGTTGTTGCAAAAAACCTCTATTGATGATTGGTCAACTAGTATTTGCAATTGAATTTTACCATTCTCCATAGGCAAAGGTGCAGATTGAACCTCCGCAAATGAGGCGTTATTAATAAGTGCTCCTGATTTTGATCTGTCAAATAGGAGTCTTTGTTCTATAGCATCATAGGAAAGTATCGTCTCTTGATTCGATCCTTTTCGAAACTTAAAATCAATCCTATTTGCTCCCCGGAGATCAATAGTTGTTTTTATTTCGTAGATAGGAAACTCAATTTCATCAAAAATCGGTTTCACCTCCAAAACCGGCAAATTATTAAACGCTATGAGAGAATCACGAAGTAACTCCAATTCTTCAACCGGAAGTTGAAAAAGTCTTAATTCATTATTAAAAACAGTGAGCCCAACCTCCCTTGGAACAGACATTATTCCCCGCCATGGAGATGTTGGCACTTCACCGGCATAGGACCAGTTGTTCATCCATGCCAGCCATATCCTTCTTCCATCCTCAGCAGGAATGTCGGAGAAAGATTGAGCAGCATAAAAATCCATGCCATAATCTACCATATCAAAAACAGGGTTTTGTTTTGGCTGATTGGTCTGAATTATGTGATCAATGTTAATATGACCCCATCCTCCTGTTACAGAATCTACAATTTCGATCACTGCTTCCTGACCCAGATATTGTTCCACATCCCATGAATCCCACATTAAAGTTTCACTGTTTTTGCCAGTTGATTGGGCTACAGCAGTGTTATTCACATGCAAACGAATAAAGGCGCTATCAGGATGATTTCCACCTCCAATAAGGAAACTGATATAAGCGCTGTCAATAGTAAAACTATTTGAGGTCATTTTGCCTTGTGAAATATCCCCCCCATGAAATGAATTAACGAGACCACTTCCAATAAATCCTTCGACCTCCTGCTGACCAGGCAAAGTTCCCTGAGCAGGGCCGTTTCCAAAAGCATTCCCAGCAACTGACCATCTGCTAAACTGCAACTCCTCAAAATCTTCCATTATTTTCCCTGAGGGCGGAAGTATTTCCAAAAGTGAAGTGTCAGAAAGAAAAAAATGATCAGCCAGGATATGTCCCCAACCTGTTGAAATACTATCTACTATTTGAATTATTGCAGGCTGCCCGGAATATGCTTCAACATTCCAGCTTTTCCATTCAAGAAACTCATCATCTCTGCCTGTTTCAGAAAAAACGACTTCATTATTTATGATTAATCGCACATAGGCATGCTCAGGGTGGTTTCCTCCACCAATTTTAAAGTTTAAGTAATTATGAGTGATTAAAAATACTGGTGAAATCATTGCCCCAATACTTTGATCGCCTCCATGATAAGAGTTGACAAAACCATCTCCCAAAAAACCCGTAACCGGTAACTGATTCGGTAAATTTCCAGCTGTCGGAATGCTTCCAAAAGCAGCGCCGGAAACAGTCCAGTTGCCAAAAGTATTGTCATCGAAAGTATTCAAAGTTGAACCCTGTGGAAGATGATCTATACTTTCTTCTGGATATTTATCAGCTTTGAACCTGGAACCATCGAAATCGCCAGTAAAATACTGGGATTTTCCAGGTGCAACATCTACTTGAAGCACCCACTTTACAGAATCTGCGCTCCCATCAACAGCAAGTGGAAAAAGATCTGGGCACTCCCAGGCTCCGGAAAGGTCTCCGACATTTCCAAAATCTTGTAGAAAATACCAGTTTTTTAAATTTTGTGAGCCATAAAACCTTACCCTTTGACGGTTAGCTAAAGCTACAACCATTATCCATTGTGATGTTGGTTCATGGAAAATAACTTTAGGATCTCTAAAATCATCATCAAATAAGTTTAATACCGGATTTCCGGAATAAAAATTCCAATTACGGCCTTTGTCGTTGCTGTATGCAATATTTTGCCGTTGATTATCATCTGCTGCAGTATAAAATGCAACCATTGGAGGAGCTCCATTAATGCCAAAACCACTCGAATTATGCCAATCAATTACAGCGCTTCCTGAAAAGGCCATCACATTACCCACCATTGGAATAGCAATATCTAAATGTTCCCATTTTACCAAGTCTGCACTTACTGCATGACCCCAGCTCATATTTCCCCATTGATTGCCGTAGGGGTTGTATTGATAAAAAAGATGATATTCGCCTTCAAAATAAACCAACCCATTAGGGTCATTTAACCAATTTGTCTTTGGTGAAAAATGAAATTTAGGACGATATTGCTCAAAACCGATTTGGCTAAACAATAAAATTGCATGAATCAGAAATAGAAATAGAATTATTAATTTTTTCATGGTTTGAATGTGCTACAATGAAAGGTTCTAAATTCAAAAAAGTATTAGTTTACTGCTTTGTGCCAACTGTTTGTTTTTCATCTCAAGAAAATAAACGCCTCTTTTAAATCGGCTTACATCAATCGTATTTGTTTTCTTATTGAATGCTTCCTTCTTTTCAAATACAATTCGTCCTGTAATATCGCATAGCATAATACTGCTTCCTTTAAAGTTCTCACTTTCAATAGTTATTATATTGCTCGCTGGATTAGGGAAAACCCTAAAAATTTCTTTATTTTTAAATTCATAATATCCGAGTCCTGAGATGGTATCAACTCTCAATGAATCAGGCAGATTAGTTGGCTCACAAACCAGTGGTTCCATTGTATCCCCTAAACTTTTCAAGGACCAGCAATCAAGGCGATTTATCGTTACCTGACCTGCATTTACAACGAGATCAACCAAATTGCTTGAAGGCAGATCAGGATAAACTCTTGCTGAAAAAACAACCAACTGGTCCAAAAAAACCTCTATTGTGGAATGATCCAAAAAAACATTAACCTTAATGGTGTCATTATAATCGAAAACATATGTTGCTTCCCTTAAATCTCTTGTGCCTTCAGATAAGGACGATTTTCTTCTGTCGAGCCAGACTTTATTTGCACTCAGATCAAAGGCAATTGAAGTGTATTCTGAATTATCAATATTCTTTAAAAAACGAATTTCAAATTTTGATTTTTCTTCAGCCGAAATATTAAAAGAAAATTCAGCTTGATTACTTGCAAAACCAGGAATATTAAATGCAGTTCCCTGACTAATTTCAATTTTTTCGAATAAAATATTTTCATTTCTCAGCCTGCACAAATTTGGATGTGGTATTTGTCCTAAAGTTTTGCGGTCTTTAAGAAGCCTGATCACCCTTGGGATGCTAAATGTGTGCCTCCAGCCAGCTTCAATCTGGCTATCTGTACTTCTATCTTCTGGTATAATTCCAATATAGGTAACTCTGTTATTTTCATCAATTCCAATTGCAGGCGATAAAAGGTTCTCCTGGATTAATTCTAAAGATTTTGGCGCCGAATGAAAAGGCGTAAAAACTTCGTTTGTCCAGTTGCCGATCCAGTAGATGGTTTCTGCAGGTTTTGTTGGTGTTGGAACAGGTGTCACAGCCAGCAGATACGTGCTGTCGTCCAATGGAAAAAATAAAGGCATTTCCCAGAATTCTCCACTCATTTGGACATCGTCACTTTGAAACAAGGGTGTAATATTTTCCCAGTTTAGCAAATCTGAAGAACGATAGGTAAAAAGAATTCCACCCTCATTGTTATGCAAACCCGAACCAACTATCATATAGTAGAACGAACCGCTTTTCCAAACAAACGGATCTCTGAAATCTTTGTGAGAAAATGATGGCGGCGGATTAGGAATCAGAGGATTCAAAGTAGATTTGTTCCAAGAAACCAAACTGTCATCGTTTTTTGCTGCACTACCAATTCCCGCTTTAATGCCATCTACACCAGTGTAAAATATTATCGGTTCTGCTGTTTCGTTCATGATGGTTGTGCCTGACCATACACCAAAACTATCAAAACCCGGCGAGGGTGAAAGCGCAATTCTTTCTTCTTTCCATTGAACCAGATCCGGACTACTTAGATGGCCCCAATGCATGAAAAACAATTGAGGTGCATTCGGGTTTTTTTGGAAGAACATATGATATTTCCCATTATACTTAGTCAATCCATAGGATTCATTTGCCCATCCAGTATTTGGCATTGGATGGTAAGCCGGACGCAGGTTATCCCCTTGGTGTCGTATTTTTGGATCAATGCTCAAATCAGGAGTAGTTAGTTCAAACATTTGAAAACGTTCCAGCACAGCTGTTTCTGTCATCGCATAATCATAAACCGCTACTTCATCCAATGCTCCATTCAAACAATTTACCTGAAATCCCCCGACACCCTCATAAATCGCATGTCGACCAATAAAAAGAGCCTGATTATCGGATCTTTTTAATGCGGTGTGTGCCTCAAGGTTTACGGTTTTCCACAAATTCCCATTCACATAAATACAAGCAGCAGATGCTGATAGATCAATTGTTGCAACAATATGATTCCAGGTATACTTTTCTAAAAACTGATCAGTTGAAATATGATACTGAGTGCTGTCTGCGTAAAAATCAAGATCAACTGCCCCGAACTTTCCTATACTCAATGAAAATCCTGCATTGGCGGATTCTTGACTTACAATTGAAGATTTTTGAAAATTAAAAGCTTCAGTAGCATGCCACGCTTCAATAGTAAGCTCTTTTTCAACTGAAACAAGTTGAAAAGGATTCATCATTATCCAGGTTGAATACCCATCAAGTCGTAATGCTTTACCCTCAACTCCATCAATACGTTCAGCCCGATTGAAATGATTAAAAACAGGAAACTCATTTAATCCGACAGAATCCAAAGCTAAAACAGAACCCGATTCTTCTTCAAAGCTGAACTGCATTATTGGCTGAGCTGCAACTAAACCGATAAAAAAATGGATTAGAGAAAAAAATAAAAAATGAATCTTTCTTAAATCAAACACCAGCAGCTTTTTTAAAAATTTATTTAAGGGAATTGTTTTGTAATTATCTATGCCAAAATTGAATATGAAAAACCTTTTATTCAACCTACATCAATTTTGATATTTGTAAATCACAAAACAATCCCTATAAAAATACTACTAATTTAATTCCCTGATAAATAATTTATCGTGTTTCTGGCAACCGTTTGAATATTATTCTGGTAAATATTTTCACCTGTTGGATTAATAGTGCCCTGAGCATTTTGATTCCATTCAAAACCTCCGATTCCCATATAAACACCACGACCTCTGAAGCTATCAGTTGGCAACAGTTCTAAAACTCCGGCCATGTAATAATCTCTGATTCCGCCCCAGACACCAAGCCACTCAACGCTGTTTGTTTCAGTAAACCCAACATAGGCACCCGGATGATTGTTAGCATAACCATGAGCATTTGCTATCTCCAGAATAGTATGGTTATGGTCTTCCTTCCATCCTGGTCCAATTATTGGAAAGGTAAAAAAGCCATCTTCTTCAACGAATGTAAGTCCTTGATAAATTGGATGTTCGCGATGATCAACACCGGGTAAGTTAACGCCTATCGACCAGGTATCTCCATTTTCAAATCCACCTCCATTGCCAATTGCCATTGGGTAAGTTCGGGTGAATCTTCCGATAGACCAAAAATACTGGCAAGCATGCCCTGATAAGAACAGATTGCCCCCATCTTTCATATAATCACTAAAAATACCTGTTACCTCAGGATGCGCAGCGTGAGCCAGAAGATCAGAGCTTAAATCATAGTGCCACCAAATAACCTTATAATGATAGATATTTACTAAACCAGCTATAATTTGTGTCCAGGAAACAAATTCACCATCAGGGTATTCAGCAAAGAACCAATCCGCTGCAGCTTGCTCATCATCATCAGGCAATGAAAAACGGTCATTTGCATCACCTACAAATGCAATCTTATTTCCAATTGGCCCTTTTGATGTATCAGGGGTTACTGCAATAGTTACCGATACCTGAAAAACTAACTCAACCGAACCACTCGTAAGTGTATAGCTCACAGGACTGGTAAAATTTTGTGGTGTACCAGAGGACGGGCTTATAACACTCTCCTCAGAAAGTGTTATTTCAGGCGTAAGCTGCGTTAAATCTGTTCCATATGGAAGTGGCACTACAACAGTTTTATTTTCATAATCGATAGTCCCCTCCACTCCATTAATTGAGAAACTTAAAATTTCAGCAGCTCTTACACTCGCTGTGACCTGATATTTTTTATATACATTTCCTGCTGAAACAATGTATTCAACAGGGGTACTCAAATCAACCATTTCACCAGAAGCTGGCTTAACGATTGCGCCAGTCGAAACAGAAATTTCAGGTGTCAAAGCATCAAGAGCAGTTGTCCCGGCAGGCATAAAGACAGTTATAGTATTGGTTTCATTATCAATAACACCAACTCGTCCATTTATTGTAAACTGTGTTATATCAACTGATTTATCCATATCCAGCTCATAACGATCCTTTTCGCAGGATACTAGCAATGCTCCGGAAAGAATAATTGCTGTTAACATATACAAGAAACTTATTTTCTTTTTCATTATTTGTCTCCTTCTTATTTAGATTTCAAATACTGTATCGCATTAAATGTGAGCTTTTCAATTTGATCCTGATGAGGATTCACTGCATCATTTTGATTCCACTCATATGCACCAACACCAATTGCAATAGCCGAACCCTGGTACTCACCAATAGGCATCATTTCGCCTATTGCAACCATAAAATAGTCCCGCACATGCCCCCATGCTCCGAGCATCTTTACACCAAAAGTATTCTGTAAATATGGAATAAATGTATCATCGCCATTACTAAAACCATGGGGTGCAGGCACTTCAGTCCAGTTGGAATTATGATCTTCTTTCCATCCCGGACCTATCAAAGGAAATTCCTTTCCATTGTCGCCAGTATTATTCATTACCATATCCTTATAAATAGGATGTCCACTATTATCATAGGCTTTCAAATTTGTGCTAACTGTCCAAACATCAGGATTGCTGCCTCCTAAACCATCGCCAATCGCTTTACCTCCGGAAAAACCTTCCGGAATTCTACCAAGATGTTCTAGATACATCGTTGCATGGATTGAAAGCAAGAGATTTCCACCAGCTTTATAAAAGTCATTTATAGCATTTAAAACAGCAGGTTGCTTTGATATTGCAGGCAAATCTTTACCTCCCACTTCATCAGAGTGCCACCAAATGACCCTAAACTGACTAAGATCAATCGTATTATCGAGTATTTGTTGAAAAGTGATGTATTCAGAATTTGTTACATTCTCTGCAAACCAATTAGCTGCTGCAAGCTCATCATCATCAATAATACTTGCAATATTTGGGTAAGCGCTGAGGAAAGCAACTTTTGTAGGCCCTACCCTAAATTGTTCATATTGCGTGTGTGAGTCCAAATTTTGGTTATTGGTAGTAACAAACTTGAATTTGTAGTTTGCCAAGGCTAAACCAACAAGTTTCAGATTGGTTTCAGTTCCATTCAATTCACGAAAATCTGAAAATTCCGGAGAATTCCATTCAACCCTGATTTTATTTAGTGTTTCATTTGCAGGCAATGTCCAGGATACAAACACTGTATCTTCTTCCTGAACAAAGCTGATATTCGAAATATTACTTGCTCCTGAACGATTGAAATGTATTGTATTTCCAAGGCTATAGTTTCCAAGTGTATCACGCAGCTTCACCGTGAATGTATAGTCTGTATTCGTCTGGATAATTCCATACTTAAGACTTGTTTGCGCTCCTGGCAGCACAAAAACGCCATCTGAATGCTTTACAATTGCGGTTAGGCCAGAAGTCAGATTTGGGTTTGTCCAGTTAACCTCAACACTGTCATTGTCGGCAAAATAAGAATAATTTAGATTTTCAACCGATAACAATACGGAAGGTTTAACATCCTCTATATCTCTCTTATAACAACTTGTTGCTAAAAACATAGATGCTAAAGCAAAAACTATTAATGATCTCATAGTGATTATTTTTAAAAATTATTAGTACCCTGAGTTTTGTTGATAAACCCCTTTTGACCAGAATATTTGCTGTTGTGGAATAGGGCAATATTCATCACGACCTTTTGTAAAGGAAGCATATTCGTAATAGGTTCTTTTAGTTTTTTCAACATTGAAATAGGTATTCAGCACTTCATGTGCAATACCCCACCGAACCAGATCGAAGAAACGACTGCCTTCCATAGCAAATTCAAGGCGTCTTTCGTAACGGAGAATTCTTCTTGCATCTTCTTTACCTCCAAGTGAGATATAGGTTCCTACGTTATACTTTGAAACAGGGTTTCCGTTTGCATCTCGCAACAAATCTACACTAGCTGCAGCTCTTTGTCGTATTTGGTTGATCAAAGGCAACGCTTCGTTTATTCTGTCAAGTTCAATCAAAGCCTCGGCTTTCATTAGTAATACATCAGCATATCGTAACACAATCCGGTTCTTAGAATTTCCGTAGAATGGATCAATATTTACCATACAATCGCAATCAGGTGCAACATTTTCTTTCAGCGACATATAGCTTCCATAAACTGCTGAATTTCTAAGCCAATTTTCTTCAAAAGTAAGATCTGGAACATACTTCCATGGTTTTCCCAGCATAGCAACAGTGTGATCCATACGGGGATCTACATTGTCATTTGGATTGTAGTCTTCATTATTGAAATTTGAGAGTAAAGGAAGTCCGTCAGAACCAGTTTTAAATGCATTCACCAGGTTTTGACTTGGTTGATGGAAACCACAACATCCAAAACCACCTGCCATAGGTGCACTTAGCACATCACCCCAATTAAGTCTTCCTTTTGGAGAAACATCACCAATTGAATATTGAATTGACCATAAAGCTTCAACACCGTTTTCATAAAAGCCCGGCAAGAAATTATTGGCAAAATCATTCTCAAGCATATAGGGTGAATTGATTGCCTGATCGCAATGTTCAATTACCATTTGTAGCTTTTCAGGATTGATATTTACTACATTATGGCTCTCATCCTGCTCATAAGCCTGATAAAGTCTCACTTTGGCGAGATATGCATGTGCTGCATATTTATTGGGACGACCAACCTCAGGCTGAGCTACAGGCAGATTTTCAACAGCAAAAGTTAGGTCTTCAGCTATCTTTTCCCACAATTCATCATTTGAAAGTGCACGGTTAGAAACATTCTCATATTCATTCACCGGCAACACTTCGTCGATGAACGGAACGTATTTCCATAAAATTTTGAGATTGAAATAAAAATGAGCTCTCAAAAATCTCATTTCTCCCTGACGCACCTTTTTCAGTGGCATACTTTCTTCAGAAATATTATTAAGTGCTCTCAGAGCGTTATTTACTCTTGAGATACTAATATAATAACTATACCACAACTCATCAGGGTCGCCGCCACCCTCGAGGCCCGACATATCAGGTTGTGTATAAACAAAAGTCTCAAGAAAATGAAACGACTGTATGTCGGCTTCATCTCTGCCGCCTTTGTATGCATCATCGGAACGAACATTTCCATAAGACCATAGGCTGTAAGGTGCAGTATAATGATCACTGCCTAAAGCTGAATATGCAGATATAACCAGGCCTTCAACATTTTCAGGATTTGTTAGTATCTCTTCACTTAAAACACCTTTTGGATCTACATCAAGAAATTTTCTACAACCATTTGTAGTTATAAGTATGATTGCAAAAAGTATGAGATATGCTATTTTTTTCATTTTGATAGTTTTTTTATTTTTTTACAACGAAATATTTAAACCTGCGGTAAGTGTGACGGGTATAGGATATCCCCATCCTGGATTTTCAGGATCCAAACCTGTAAACTCATTATCGCCCGATGATTTTTTAATCGTAAGCAAATTTTGTCCGCCAATGTAAACACGTACTTTTTCGCTACTAATACGTTTTATATTGAATGAGTATCCCAGTTGAAAATAGCGCAATTTAAGATAAGAGCCAGATTCTACTACATAAGTAGAAAACCTGTTTTCGTTATTAGCATCAATTAAAGTAAGAGCAGGAATATCTGAATCCGGGTTTAGGGGCGACCAAGCATCAAGCAATCTCACACCCTTGTTAGACCCAGACTCTTTTACGCTCCAAAAATCGGTATGGTATTTTGCATCATTGATAACATCAAGACCAACAACACCTTCCCAGAACATATTCAAATCAAAGTCTTTATACTTAAAGGTCATATTCAATCCATAGGTAAAATCAGGATGTGGGATGCCAATCCAGGTGCGGTCTTTATCATTGATAACACCATCTCCGTTGAGATCTTTAAACCTTATTCTACCCAGTCCTTTCCCTACACTTTCTGGTGAATTGGCTACTTCGTCCTCAGTTCGGTAAATGCCATCAGCAACGTAGCCATAGTAAGAACCAATCGGACGACCCAGAATATTATCTCCTTCTCCGTCACCGCCATACGAATTTTCTACAGCTTCCGGTAAGTCGACAATTTCGTTTAAATAGGTAGCTAAATTTCCTGTTAAGGTGAAATTCAAGTCATTATTTATCTTTCCGTTGTATGTCAATAACAGTTCGAAACCTTTATTAGTCATTGTGGCTCCATTAACAAATTGATTTCCTCCCTCACCAATAACACCAATGTAGCCTGGCTCAAAAAGCATATCCTTGGTTTTCTTGGTGTAAAAATCCAAACTACCATAAATTTTTTGGTTCAGAATTCCAAAATCCAATCCAATGTTCGTTTGAATTGTTGTTTCCCATCTCAAATCATCGTTGCCAAGCCTGATGCGTCTATAACCTGAAGGCAAGCCTGATCCGCCAGTTCCTCCGATATCATAGGCTGTTCCCCAGGGAGAAGCCCAGGTTGGATCTCCACCATTATAATCGGCAATATAAATTGAATATCTGGCTAAATTATCTATGGCCTGATTTCCTGTTTTACCCCATCCCACGCGCAGTTTAAGATCTGACACATAATCAATATTATCCTTTATGAAATCCTCTTCGCTTAGTCTCCAGCCAAGTGACGCTGCAGGAAAAACTCCAAACTGATTATTTTTACCAAAACGGGAAGACCCATCATAACGCATTGTAAAGGAAGCCAAATACCTATTGTCGTATGTATAATTTACTTTACCGAAATAGGACAATAATCTGTAACCTGTTCCGATGCCTGTAACAGCTTTTGTGCCTGTTCCGGCATCGATATACATATAATCAGGATCCTCAAGTTCTAAATTCTCAACGCTGGCACTAAAGTCCTCATAAGAATCACTAAAAATTTCGCTACCTAATAAGAAGCTGAAATCGTTTTTACCAAAGCTGAGGTCATAATTTAAAGTGTTGGTCCAGGTATATTTGAAAGTATGAGATTGAAAATTCGTCACTTTATTGGTCTCATTATTCAAGTAGCCTGACTGATAGCTCAGCGCCATGTCCCGACGATAATAATTGCCATAGTCGATACCCATGCTTGAGCGGAATTTAAGGTTTTTAACAATTTCAAAATCAAGAAAAACATTTCCAAATAACCTCATGAAGTTGCTGTTATTCTGCTTATTATCTTCTAAAATCCTGACGGGGTTTTGCCTGTCATTCATACCTGCTACAGGTCCACCCCAACCCATGCCATCAATCGTGTGAACTGGAATTACTGGCAAGGTCTGAAGGGTCAGGTTAAGCACATCTGTTGTTGTTTCTCTCAAATAACTGAAAGATAGGTTCTCACCAATAGTCAGGCGGTCGTTAAGCATTTTATAATCGCTATTGAGTCGTGCGTTTAATCTGGAAAATCTCGAAGTATTTATAATCCCCTGATTATCAAACATGCCAATTGAAAACACAGAAGAACTTTTCTCGGTTCCCTGCGAAAGGCTTAGATCAAATGATTGTTGAAGGCCTACTCTTGAAATTTCATTATACCAATCAGTATTCGATGTTAGCATAGTTTTTTCAGCATCCAAATAACGTGGCAGCAATATATCATCCAAAACAGCATTCCCATTTTCATCATGATGCCAGTTATAATTATAAAGGTAGTGCTGGTTTGGATCTGATCCATCGTTTACGGCTGCCTGCCAATAGGCCTGTCCATATTGATAACTATCTAACACTTCAGGTCTGTTTGCATAAAAACTTAATCCCGAATTAACTTTAACATTTACTTTTGTTTTACCTATTTCGCCTTTTTTAGTAGTAATAATAATTACCCCATTGGATGCGCGCGAGCCATAAATACTGGCAGCTGATGCATCTTTCAAAACCTGCATCGATTCAATGTCCATCGCATTAAGCTCGTTCAAATTGTTTGTTGTCGGAACTCCGTCCACAATAAATAAAGGTGTAGTATTCGAATTTATTGAATTGATACCACGAATTTTGATATCAACCGAACCATCAGGCGAACCGTCAGATGTAATTAGCATCCCGGGCACCTGTCCACGGATCGACTGCATAGGATTGGCAGAAATATTACGGTCGAAAGTTTCTGTTTCAACAACAGAAACAGCTCCGGTAAGGTCTTTCTTTTTCTGCGAAGAATAGCCAACAACAACAAATTCCTCCAACTGACTTATCATTTGCTCGAGCAAAACAGTCAGCTCTTGCTTTCCCTTAACAGGAGTTTCGACTTGCTTGTAGCCTACAAAAGAAAATACAAGAATACTCTCTTCATCTGGCACATTGATCGTAAAGTTCCCATCAAAGTCTGTTATCGTACCTGTTGTCGTTCCTTTAATAAAAATAGTCACTCCTGGCATTGTTGAGTTATCAGAAGCATCCCTCACTGTACCAGTTACAGGTTTCTGTGCATAAACGCCAGAAGCCATTAACCCAAAGAAAGCTAATAAAAGCAAGTATCGGGCTTTAGTCTTACATTTTTTGAAGTTTCTCATAGATTGATTAATTTGCTGATTAATGGTATGATTAGAATATATTTTGATTTCATTTTCTTATTGCTTCTATTTCAGACAAAGAATAATCAGGGGTTCCACCAGTTTTTGTAGCAACTAGTGCTCCTGTAGCGCAAGCATACGCCAAAGCCTCTTCGATTGCACTTCCATTGATTATAGATACTAAAAATCCGGCTAAAAAAGCATCACCTGAACCAACGGTATCAACAGCATTCACTTTAAATCCAGGATGTTCATAAAATTCACCGTCTCTCAAAGCAATAGCACCGTGTTCGCCCCTCGTCATCACTATCGTTCCTATTTCATATTCGGAAGACAGCCAGTGTAAAAGGCTTTTTTCGTCATGTTTATGCTTATTAAACCATTGAGATATAACAATTAATTCCTCATCGTTCAGCTTAACAACATCTGCTTTGCGTACCAAAGTTTCAACAATTTCCTTTTTGTCGTATGGTTGCCTAAGATTAATGTCAACTAATTTAAGACAATCATGCTCTAAAATACTCATGAGTGTATTCCTTGTTTTTTCGCTTCTGGCTGCTAACGTCCCAAAAATGACAACTCCCGCTTCAGCTGCTGCTTCTTTCAAACTGTCAGTCTGTTCAATATTATCCCATGCAACTGGATTACAAATTTCGTATGTAGCATTGTTGTTGTTATCAAGATGAACAAGGACTTTGCTTGTGGGTAAACTTTCATCTACCTGAATTAGGTCAGTTGATAACCCGCTTCTTTCAATAAATGCTTTTAAATCATCTCCAGATTTATCTTTACCAATGCGACTGGCCATTGAAACGTCTGTTCCAAACTTATTCAAATGTATGGCTACATTCATTGGTGCACCGCCAGGTTTTGGTCCACTAGGGAGCATGTCCCAAAGAGCCTCCCCAAAACACAGTACTTTTTTATTTTTAAGTTGCATATTTTTAAGGTATTATTTTAAACACTATTTAACACTGTTCCTTTTCAACATGTCTTCTTGAATCTCTTCGAGAGTCCGACCTTTTGTTTCAGGAATCACCTTCCAAGCAAAAACAAAATGCAACACCATCATAAAGGCAAAAAATGCAAAAGACCAACCTCCGCCGATTGAAGGCATGTTGGTTACAATTGGGAAACTCCAACTTACTACCGCTGCCATAACCCAATGCGTGAAACTTCCAAGCGCTTGTCCTTTTGCCCTAACATTATTTGGGAAAATTTCCGAAATAAACACCCAAAGTACTGCTCCTTGAGAAAATGCGAAAAACGCTATAAAACCAATCAAATAGATCATTACTGAGTATCCATCAAAAGAATTAAGGAAGAACGCCCTTGAGATAAGACTCAGAAATAAGACCATTCCAACAGAGCCAATCATAAGCAGTGTCCTTCTTCCATAACGATCGATAAGAAATAGTGCTACAAATGTGAAAACCAAATTTGTAACACCAATAGAAATAGATTGCAGAAGAGCGGTATTTTGACCTAATCCAGTCATCTCAAAAATCCGAGGCGCATAATAGATAATTGCATTGATTCCAGCCAATTGATTAAACATTGCAATCAATATTGTAACAAAAATCGGAAATGAGTTAGCTTGAGTAAATAAACTGGCTTGCTCCTCTTCTTTCCTTTTCGATAAAGTGGCCTGAATTGCTTCAACGTCTTTTTCAGGCTGTTCAAAACCCAGATTTTCAAATACCTTTTTTGCTTCCTGAATTCTACCTTGATGAACCAACCAACGCGGACTTGGTTTAACTTTTATCAAAAGAAGGATAAACAAAACTGCCGGAACTATTTCAACAGCTATCATCCATCGCCAGGCCTCATGATCGATATTTTTAGCAATCGCATAATTAATCAGATAGGCAAGCAGAATAGCAGCTACTACATTGAACTGATTCAGCAACACATACTGACCCCTCACTTTTGCAGGAGAAATTTCAGCTATGTACATCGGAACAACAACGGAAACAGCACCGACTATAAGCCCTTGTAAAAACCTAAAGAAAAGCAGCATATACCAATTGTATGAAAGAGCGCTACCAATTGCTGCAAATGCAAAAATGAGTACCGCTAACTGAAGCACATGCTTTCTGCCGTATTTGTCAGCTGGCTTACCTATTATAAGAGTACCAATTATCGTACCCACAAGGGCAATTGCTACAGTGAAGCCCAATCCGAACTTAGAAAGTTCAAAAACTGATTCCAGGGCAGCTGTTGTTCCAGAAATCATCGCAATATCATACCCAAAAAGAAACCCGCCAAGCGCGATGAAAACTGATTGTAAAAATGCTTTATTTTTCATAAGATTACGTTAATGGTTCTAAAATCAGACGATGCAATATTACAATCCTTGAAAAAAAACGCCTATCAATTTGGTTACAGCATAGCAGATAAATGTAACATTTAATGCTCAAAACAAACAGTTGCACAAGTATGTAACATATTTATAACTATGTTACATCGATTTTAGAGTCATTTCAATGCCTATCGAATTAAAAGGCATTTTCAGAAATAACTAAACACCCAAAATCGCCAACGAAACTGACATGGTCATTAAAAAGAAAAAACAGAGGGTCAAAAAAAATGTTATTAATGACTGCGAAAAACATTCTTGACCTTTGGGCGCATAAATCATTAAGAAATTTACGGCAGTAGTTCCGGATTAAAAAACTTGACTTGAAGATCAAAAAAATATGGAAATCACACCAAGTCTATGCTTCTGAGTACCTATTAATACTCACTGGCTTTGTTGTATTTAGCTGTCCAAAATGCAACAAAGGCAGGATGATGGAGGTAGAGCTGTTGCCACGGATACGTTCACCGGGTTGGATAACAAACATGCTGCAAGCCAAATACACCCACAGATAAATGTTCCAACTTAAACTGTCACTTTATGACGGATGGCCTGGCTATTGGTCACTACTACATATAAATGCATTAAATATCTATTCTTAATAGAGTGTTGTCTATTTCCAATTTTTTAAATTGAACATTCTTCTGATTGTTCTACTTTACAAATAATTGTTATTTCAACCGGTGCATTTGAAGGTAAGGATGATACGCCAATTGCAGCTCGACTTCCTATGCAATTAGCTCCGATATTTTCAATTAATACTTCAGATGCAAAATCTGCAACTTTAGCGTGGGCTGTAAATTCCTCCTCAGCATTCAAGAATACATTTAACTGAAGAATTAAAGCGATTTTCTCGCCTTTGTGTAAGCATGCTTGCGCTGCAGTTAAAGCATTTAATGTTGCAACCCGCACAGCTTCTCTGTGGCATTCAATTGAATTAGCAACTCTGATTTTCCCTGAATAAAGTAGATTTCCTGATTTACGGGGTGTCATTCCTGACGTATATATCAAATCTCCGTGCCGAGCCGCAGGCAAATACTTTCCTTGCGGAATGGGTTGTTCTTTTGTTTTACTCATATTCCGTATATTTTTGCCATTTTTGCGATTCGTTTTGCTGCCGCGACTGCTGCTTCATAATCCTGTGAAAAGTTTAGCCTTATACAATCAGTGCAATTGGGGTCAAATTCTGTTCCCGGTGTAACTACTACGTTTGCTTGATAACGAAGTAACCGTACAAAAGTGTGTAAATCGACACTTAGTTTCGGGAGTTGCGGGAATAGATAACTCCCAGCCTGTGGACTTGTAGTTTTTAGATTTGCCGAATTGAATACTTTTAGTAATTCATCTCTTATTGCCTCATGTTCCCGAATGCGGTTTTCCAACCATCCAGCAGGTTCCTGAAACCATGTGTTGAGTACAGCCTGATTATATCCTGCAGCTCGCAGAGATACAATTGCTTGCAAGCGTTCCATTCTGTCAATTATTTTGGGTGTGCCAAACGCTACTCCCAGACGGAATCCGCTAAGCGACTCCGTCTTCGAAGGACCAATAATCGTAATGAGATTTTCCGGAATCCTATCGCAGGCACAAAGATGTGTATAGTCTTCACCGCTGTAAAGCATTCTGGAATAGAGCTCATCAACAACTAAGGTAACTTTATACCTTGCTGCAAGTTCGGCAATTTTAGTTATTGCAGAATCAGAATATACATGACCTGTTGGATTGTTAGGTGTTGAAAAAACAAAGACCTTCGTGCCACTTTTAAAAGCGTTTTCAAGTTGTTCAAGGTCAATTCCCTTAACATACAGTGTTTCTTTGTAATTCAATGCAATGGGTACGATTTCTCCGCCAAGAAAGGCTACCAGCTTTCGATTTGCAAAATAATCAGGCATGACAACAGCAACTTTTGTCCCAACCGTAACAGTTGAACCTAGTGCCAAAAATAATGCGCCTTGAGTTCCGGGGGTGATTATCAATTCATTCTCGGCAGAAATTGGTTTACCAGTAAATTTACCAAGCCGTTCCGCTAAACCGGTACGGATTTCTGCGTCTCCACGATATTCTGTATAAGCTTGTTTTCCTCCTTCCGCAAAACCTTTTTCCCAAACGGCATCAGAATCAGGCGTAGGGATAAAAGTGTCAACATCTCCATGCGAAAAATCAACAAAAACTCCATCAAGCTTTTCGCCAATCATCATCGAATTTAAATCTCCTTGATATTGTCTGATTTCTTGACCGGGAGCATTGTCTGCTTCAAGCAATTTAAATTTTTCCTCAAGATTCATAATATCTTAATGCTTCAAATTTTTGGTCACTTGTCAGTTTCATTGTTCTTTTTTATGGTTGCAGCTAGCGACCAGATATGGCACGTGCCTCTGGTGTTACAAATATCGGTAAAGTTTCTATTTTGCATTTCAGTTTCAAATAACTCATTAGAGGTATGTGCTAGATCGTCTGTTATGTTACTGTTTTATCCGTTTCTATAGGTTCAGTAATTTTCGCTCCTTTAGTTCGGTTACATTTCCAGCACAAAGTTTGGAGGTTCTCACGCGTTGACATGCCTCCCTTTGAAAGTGGAAGAATATGGTCAATTTCCAGTAGTAAGTTCGGTTCTTCTTCAACACCAAGACTGCATTCACAACAGCGATAATTATCCCTTTGTTTGATTTCTTCCCTCAGATTAGAATTCATAAGTGCTCGCTGACCAGCAACGCTCTTTTGCCATTTTATCACATCGTTCAGGTAATTGATCAGATTATTAAGGTTTTCAATATTGAGTTTAATATCACACCTTAATGAGCTATTTCCACCTGGAGAAACATATTGAAAAGTGAAGGTTGGTATATATGCGTCTGTTATGTCCACTTTCTCAAATCCAAGCTTTCTTGTCAGCTTATCTCTGTTGAATTTCTGAATGATAAATGGAACCCTGTTCGCAATGCTAATCAGAATTGATTCCCTTTCCTTCCTTATCAATTCTTTACCTTCTTCAACAGAAGTAAAGTCGTTCAAAACTTTCTCAAACTTAGAAAGCGACTCTTCATTCTTTTCTATATCAAAGTACTTGCATAAATATTTGATAGGCTGGCTTCTAGCGTTCTGGCAAACTGATGATGAACAATGATGAGTTTGATTGTTATTTTCAGCCTTACTCCATTCTTTTCTCTCAAAATTGTATCGGCTATCATCAATCAATTCTCCAGTTCCGTAATTGTAAGACTCAATATTTACATAGGAATTCTTGAGTTGTTCGATATAGTGGTTCAGATCGTTGCAATTCTTGGTGTGCTTACTGATACTCTGTCGTATCTCATTAAATTTTTTACTCCTGAAATAGAGTTCGACATAAGCTAGATATACTACAAAAACGCCAAGCGCAGAAACGATCACCGTTACAATTGGAATTATGTTGTCTGCTACCACCAAAAAAAACGCCTCTAAAATCTTGTAGACAATGAAAACAGTGATTCCAATTATTATTAAAAGGCCTTGAAAGTTCTTGGACATATAGAGTTCAAATTAAGTAATCCTGTTTGGAAGTCCAGTTTTAACGTCATGCAGATATGAAACATAACTTCTTATATGTTCACTTTTTTAATCATATCCGCAATAATCCGTTGGATATGTTCAGGTTTAGCTTTTTTTTTTCAAAATCATTGAGCGGATTTTTAAAGTTTCTCAAGCTTTTCGTGCTTATACGGGTGGAAATTTCAGTCGTTTTGCCACAGGCATAAGTTCAGGCTTTGGTTATTGTCGCAGCTAATGTAGCAATTCTTCTTTTATTAAACCAAGCACGCTCTGAAAAATTTGAAAAATTCCGATTGATGACACACTTTTTTGAACACTCCCCCTATCAATTCCGGTAACTTCTCAAACTTTTCCAGGAATCATCCAAACTTTTCCAGGAATCATGCAAACTTTTTAAGGAAACACACAAACTTTTACTGAAAACATCCAAACTTTTCCTCAAACAACGCAAACTTTTTCTGAAATCGCGCAAACTTTTTCAGGAATCATCCGAACTTTTTCTGAAAACATCCAAACTTTTCCAGAAATCACCCGAACTTTTGCTGAAAACATCCAAACTTTTACTCAAACTATCCTTACTTGCACAAGAAACACGCAAACAAACAACAGATAATCAAACCATTAAATTATTTAACCCAATTTTGTAACGCTTAACAGCCGCTAAACCCTAAACAATAAACCTTTCAGTTCAAGATGCCAGGGCGCTGCCCCTTAACCCAAATATTTACCAAATCCTACTAAGATTTCAGGGCTACGCCTGCCCCGTCAGGTATGCGGGGCCCCTTAAAAAATCCTTAAACATTTTCAATAAATACTGTCCTCAATGCTCTTGCTCACTCTCTTGCTTTTTTTATGGCTTTTGCCTGTTGGTCCCGCTAAGCGGGGGCTTTTGGCTCATTTTGACTTAAGCAGCCTATTCATTTTTAATTACATACTGTCGTCAATGCTCTTGCTCAAAACTCACACTTCTTCAATTACGCTTGCTCACACTCTTACTAAAGGCTAGCTTCCTTCCTTCACGATGCTCCTGGCATCGTAGCCCACATTAACCAATAGGCCGCCAAGCTGTTCGAAAAGGCTGGCCATGCCATCGCTCAGGTTCCAGGTGTTGGTAACCACTACTATGCTGATGTCGTTTTCGGGATCGTAAGTCATCAGCGACAGATATCCTTCGTGCGCGCCATTATGCCCATAGCCCAGGCCATTGGTAAAAGATAAGCCACAGCCATAGGCATAAGTAGTGGTGGTGTTGGCAGGTACCACATTCATCATCAATGAATTAATGGTATAGTTGCTTAATGGACCTTCACCCCGCAAAAGCTTACGGATAAAAACAGACAAATCGTGAGGTGTGGTGATGATATTTCCCTCTGCTACATTGCCAGAGATATTGGATTCAGTAACGTCAGACACCACATCATTAATAAATACATAACCAGGTAAATAAGGCTCCGGCATCTGTTGATCAGCTCCGAGCACAGGTACCGAAGTATTCGTCAATCCCATGGGCGATACAATATGCTGAACAATAAAATCCTGATAACTCATGCCCGAAACCCTTTCGATAATCACGGCGAGCACCGAATAGCCTGTATTGCTGTAGTGATAAGCTGTGCCAGGCTCAAAATAGGACATTTCAGTTGTAGCCACTACGCTGATCAGCTCCCTGGGCGTGAAGGTATAATCAGGAGTTTGTTCCATCACATATTCCAAATAATTTTGGCCTTTATAGGGCACATCGGCTGAAATCGTATCCGGAATGATGTCATTGGTCACGTCAAAAACACCCGCACGATGCCGAAGCACATCTACAATTGTTATTTCGCTTTTATGGGGAATGGCAAAGGCTGCGGTATTGGGCAAATAAAGTTGATCAGTTCCGGGAATCGTATCAATTAGGACGTGATCAATATTGAGTTTACCCTGCTGATGCAACAATAAAACGGCTGCAGCAGTAAAGGTCTTGGTGTTGCTGGCCGCCCTGAAATGAAAACTGGCATCAACGGTATTTTCAAAATTATTAGCAGCAAAATAGGACTTCCCATTTGCAAGCACCTGCAAAGCAATTCCGCCGGGATATCCGGAATACTTTTCCAGATAGGCAGACATTTGAGCATTAAGCATTTCACTAATATTGGTTTGGATAAGATCAGGGACAAAATCAGGACTTTCTTCCTTTTCACAGGCAGAAAAAGTAAACAGCAAAGCCAGAATTATCAATCGGAATATTTTCATTTTTATTAAGAGTTGGTTTAAAATATTGCACAAAACTATCAATAAAATCTTTTCGCTGGCTTAATAATTTGTTGCAAAGGGTAGAATTTGTCTCATTAAAAAACACCTACCTATCCACAATTAATAAGGATAGAAAATTCACATTTAGACTAAGGCTTTGAATATGAGATAAGATAAAAGTACAACTTATTAAAATCACCAACCCTATAGGAATTGCATAAGCATTTGATAAAAATTTTAACCGGCTTTCTGAAACCTACCAGATATTAATGTCAAGTAAATAGCATTATTTGCCCCAGTCAACTCATTCAATAAACACAAGCAGATGCAGATTTCAACTCTGCACGTTCAAAAGCGAGCCGGCAATTTATAATTTTAAAGCACTAAGTCATTGGTTTGAATTAAACCATTTTTTCAACTAAATTTGGAGCATTATTCTGTCCTTTGTAAAAGGATGTTGTCCGAAACAATAGCCTTGAGAACATTCAATTATGCAGCAAAACTTACTTTTAATAGAGTATTGAACGCAGATAAATTAATTATTCAGTGTTTAAAAAGCTAAAAACCAATTAAAATGAAACAAATAATTCTTTTAACTTTCGTTTTCGCATTCGTAACTTATCATAAGGTTATCTCACAAGAATACGTGCCTTTTTCTACTGATACTGTAACTTGGCATCAACTGTTTTACGGACAATATGGGCCAGATCCAAGTCAGATATATTGGATAAACTACATTTTTAGGCAACAAGGAGATACGGTTTTGAAAGGAAAAACTTATCAAAAAATTTATTGGAGTACTTTGGCTCAACCTGATCGCGCATTGCACTACATAGGAGGTTTACGTGAAGACGATGAGAAACATATATGGTTTTTTCCTGAAAATACAGACCTTGATTTTCTTGCTTATGCTTATTGGGATGGTTTTCCAAGCGATACCACTGAGTATCTTCTTTATCGATTTGATGACCTCGAAGTGGGAGAAGTTATTACTGTTGGAAACAACAATACCTTAACAGTTTATGAAATTGATACCATTGGTATAGGAAGTACCCTAAGGAAAAGATATAAAATTTCTAATGATTACTGCTTTATGGACTATGATTATTGGATAGAGGGAATTGGAAGCAGTAAAAGCTTATTTTCACCATATAGCGAAGAATTTGAATGGAGATTACATACCCTTTGTTATCAAGATACTGCTACCTATTATATCTCATCACCAGATCAATATCCTTATTGCATATATCAAATAGTTGGCATCGAAGAGAAAGAACTTCCCAACAAAGTAGAGATATTCCCAAATCCTGCAAGTCAACACTTCACAATAAAAACAAATCCACAATACCTTCCTGCAATAATAACACTCTACGATATGGATGGGAAGTTTATCCAAAGCATAAACATCACAACTCCTGAGCAAAGGATTGACATTGATTCACTTAAATCTGGTATTTACTTGCTAAAAATTGCTACTAAACACCAAACAACTTTCAATAAGCTAATTGTCTTTTAATATTCACTGGATCAATTGGCGAATTTTAATGGCGTGCTTAGCTTTTAATAACAAACACATCGATTTTGATTAATGTTCTGATGATAATATTAAAAGATAACCATGATCTGATAAAACCAACAAACCTTCAAGGTTTCGAATACCTTGAAGGTTTGTAAAATTCACAAAACTTATCTTGAATATTGTGCTTTGTACCAGATCAAAGCTAATTCTCCGGAACCTGATAAATCAGACTTTCATTCCTAAAACCTGACAGGTTTTGATACCAGTTGGGGAACAATACGCCACCGCTGGTAGCCCAATCAGCAAACTTAAGGTGTGCCCACAGGATTTCCTGCTTCTCAACAGGATAATCAAACTGTTCGTAAATATGAATGGCCCAGGGGAGGTTTTGTACAGTTTTGTAATAAGTGCCAGTTGCCTGATCAGATGCGTCCTCCCATTGGCCAAACCTGCTGACATCAGCCAGATCGGTTGGCGGATAATCAGGTAAATGAACTTCAGTACCGCGATCTTTATTTACAATGATAAAGGGATTGAAATTGCCGATATCTAGCTGAGTGTAGGTATAGGTATCAGGCGTAAACTGCATACTAATACGGATAGTGTCGGGTTGCACATAGGGTGCACCGGGCGTGGTGTTTACACCGATTCCGGTTCCGGGAAACTGCATTTGATTATAGGCATTGTCAAACACTATAATTGTAGCAAGACTTTGCCCTGCTTCAGTACCATTATTTGAGAGGTTAATAAAATTCTCTGTCAATTCGTAGCCTGTTACGGTAACATCAGCAGGGTCAATGGCCGAAGCCAACTGAAAACCAAAGCCATTCTCAAAGGAGGCTCCAAACGCTTTCAGGATAAAGACAGCATCAACTTGTGAAATTAAATTTTGTCCGTTGGCAGTGATGGTAAAGCGATAATCAATCACCATATCATTAAAATCGTAATCGCCTTTACCTGGCCACAAATCTTCGAAAGCAAGCGTGCCATAGCCGCTGGCGGGATAGTTGTTTTCTATCACTACTGGTGCACTAGTAAAGGGCTGTACTACATTGCCGGGCAATGCGCTCATTGATCCTGCGTTGTCAATGGTATAGTATTCCACAGTCACTGTCACATCGCCATCTACAGGGTCTATCTCAAAAGTTTGCTGCAAATTACCATTAGCATCGGTTGGAATAGTAATTCCTTCAGCAGGGAAACTCAAAAAGTCATAAGTTATTCCATTCACTTTAATGGCGTCTGCACCTGTTGGCCAGTCAATTATCTTTATGGCAGTTACATTCCCTGCATTAAAATCATTTCCGCCAAAAGATGAAGCGGGTAAGGCGACAAAAACATTTCCTCCGGGATTTTGCTGCACACTAAGGTTTTCTTCACTGGCTGTAGGACGCTTTTGAATACCAAAGTCAAGTCCGGAAATATTGGAAGATTCCACAGTAATGCTTATCACCCCCAAATTATTGGCAGGTGTGGCAGATGTTCCTGCTACATCACTTACATAAGCCCATTCGGGCAACAGTGCAACTGCCGGTGGGGTTTGTCCTATTGTGCCTGCTGTTAATCCCAGCTGTATCTGAAGGTCTCCCAACGGAGCACCATCAAAACGATAACTGCCATCAGCAGCTACTGTTGTGGTGCGCACAACCTTGTTTTGGTCATCAACAAGGTTAACTACCAACTGACTTCCATCAGTTTCACTGAGTGCATCGCCATCAACAAGGTTATTGGTTAGCCCATTAATATCGTTATAAACATTTCCTTCGAGGCTGATTTCTCTAACAATACCCGTTAGCGCAATCATATCAATCCCACCCTGACCGGCTGTTGTGCCGTTGGTATTTAAAGGAAAGTAAGTGGTATTGGTATAATCCACCATATCAGCACCTGTGCCACCAGCCGGAAAATCGCCTCCGGTAACGGAATAACCATAAACAGTTTGTCCGTCGGAAAGGCCAAAATCACTGAAATTAAACATCACTCCACCAATTCCCTGGTTACCCAGTGTAGTACTTACTTTGAGTGGCTCAACAGCACCATCACGACGCAGCACAACAGAGGTTTGTCCGCCAATGGGATTGCTTGTTCCGTAATCAGATGAACCAACCCGAATCACATCAGAATAGGATGTGGGAGTACCAGCGCCATCAACGCCTAATATCACAGCTACAACAAAGTTATCATGCTGGTTAACATTACCGCGTTCCATAACAGCAAAACCCTGTGCTTCGGCAGATACCAGGTTAATACCACTACTTACAACTACATCGAGTCGTTCGATATTATTATTGTTACCATTACCATCGGCACCATTGGAAAAAAGATTGTCAGATCCGCGCAGCAAATTAGCGTTTCCGGTAAAAGCAATCGCCATATCTTCCTGGTAAGGCGCTTTGAGGTTGATCACACTGTTGTTGCGGTTACCAAAATAAAATAATAGATCGCGCACACCTGAAACTGTGCTGTTGTCAACGCGCCTGAAAAATACTTCAACAGGCACTCCCTCATAACGATAACCTAAGCCACCGGCTTCAAAAGCGTCCAAACTTAGCTGGTTATCATTATATCCTGAAGCATCACCAAAGCGATAGGTAAAACTGTTGGAAGCCAGTGATGATCCTGTAGCACCATTGGCTGTATAGGTTTCGCTGTCAGCAAGTTCAGAGGTGGTAGCAGAAATCTCAGTAATCGCAGATTGCGCAATAAGATCTACTGTTGACAAGAAAATCAACAAAACTGTTGTTGATGCAAGGAGGTATATAATTCTAGCTTTTTTCATAATGCTGTATTTTATAGCGTTGAAAACAATGCTTAAAAGTCAATTTTAATTATTCCGCTGGCCAAATCAGCTTCAATGATACGACCCATTTGTTTCACCCTGATTTTATTCAGATAGGTGGGCAAGGTCAGTTTTACCTGATAACTGTTGCCGGTAGTTAGGACGGCCGTATGATAGGTTGTACCTTGATCATCTGAAAAGCTGAGTATGCCATCCAGATCACTGCTTACCTCAAACTGGTAATCTGCGGTTGTTTTCCAATCAAAATCAGCCGGAACCTGAAGACTTTCCATACCTTGAGGCAGGTTTTCCTCAACAGGCTGTCTGTCTTTCCGACAAGAAGTGAATAAAACTCCGATGGCAATTATTAGAAATAAGTATTTTTTCATAACAAATTGATTTAATGTATTCATTAATCAAATAATATGCCGAGATATTTAAATTACTTAATATAAACGTATTACTTTTTGTCTTAACAAGTAAAGGAATAAAAAGTTTCCCATTTTGTAAGTGTAATTCCTTATATTGGAAATTAATTCTCAATTTAGGTTAACTTTGTTGGTGTGTAACTTTAATCATCAAAACCAAACGAATTATGAAGAAGCTCTGTTTTTTATTGACACTCCTATTGAGTTTTAGCTGGCATGTTAAAGCCGACTGGACGATAGTAGCCAGTTATGAGATACCCGGAAAAGCTTCTGGATTGGCAACTGATGGCACGATGCTGTATTTTGGCATCTATGGTAGCAATGGAAGCAATGTGTATACGTTCGATCCGGCTACAGGTGCTGAAAGCCTGCTTTTCTCAAATAGCGAAATTGGTGATAGTTATGGCATGACTTACCAGGATGGCAGTATTTGGATAATCGACCGCGAAAACAGCAGCACGGCTTATGCTTTGGAATTAAGCCTTACAGGTGAAATACTGTCGCAGATCGACTTAACAGATCAGTACATGTCGGGCATTGCAGCCAAAGAGGATGGCTTTTGGGTGTCAACCTATTATCCTGATCCCGGAACAGTTTATGAAATCGACGAAAGCGGAAATATACTTTCTCAATTCACACCCCCCAACAATCAGGTGTGGGATGTTTGCCTGCAGGACAACGATTTGTGGCTGGCTGACTATAATGCCAATACATTATACAAAACTACTGCCGATGGCACTTTACTTGAATCCCAGCCCTGCGAAAATGAAAAACCAGCCGGTATTGTATTCGACGGCACTTATTTGTGGTATGTTGACGGACCTTTGGGAGGCAACAGCACCCTTTATAAAGTTGACCTTTCGGGAGCCGGCACTCCGGCTATCACCCTGCCACAAACAGTTTTTCAGTATCCTAACACAACCGTTGGAGAAAGCAGCAGCTGGCAAATGAGCGTTTTTAATAACGGCACTGCTCCGCTCGAAATCAATGAAATAACCTTCACCAATGATATTCCCGTATCAGCAAATGTGAGTTTTCCGGTTGTTGTAGCAGCCGGCGAAAGCACAGAAATTGAATTGATTTTTGCGCCCACAACACATGGCTTCTTCCAGGGAAATGCCCTCATTTCATCCAACGATCCCATCAACCCACTGGTTGAGGTTGAGCTAAGCGGCCATGGATTGATAGATGGCCCGGCACTAATCGCCGATTTCGACTTTGTTGATTTTGAAAGTATCCGAACAAAAGCCAGTAAAAAACAACAAATTGTCCTGCAAAACTATGGAGACGAAATACTCACCATTGATGATATTGATCTTTTTGACGAGCACTTTTATTTTGAAACTGGTTTTCAGGTACCCATCAATATTTCATCGCTCGGTATGGTAGAACTAATCGTATGGTATTACCCGCAATCAGCTGGTGATCACAGTGCCACAGTACTTATTACCAATAATGGCAGCGACAGCCCCTACCCCATTCTACTGGAAGGCAATGCACAAACTCAAACCTTTGAAATTGGTGCGCAGCTTTGGTCATTTCAGGTACCTGAATATTATGATATGAGTCCGAAAGCCATGCGCTCCATCGCTGACATCAGTGGTGATGGTTACAGCGACCTGGTTGTATGCACCGAAGACAATATTATCCGTGCCATCAATGGCAATGCATCCGAAGCCTCACAGATTTTATGGGAACGGGAGATTTATTCAGGAGCCGTTTATCAACAGGACGCATTGGATATCATCACAGACATCAATAACGATGGTTTTCAGGACGTGATTGCCGGCACCGCCTGGGGCGATCGTTCTATTGTTGCCTTGAGTGGAAAAACAGGCCAGCAACTCTGGAAACACAGCACGGCCAACTATGGTGGTGGCGGATGGGTGTATCAGGTAGATGCTACCACAGATTACAACGGAGATGAAATTCCGGATGTGTTGGCTGCTTCAGGTAACAATCAGGATAATAACGGTCCGCGCAGGGTTTATTGTCTCGATGGCGTGGATGGTTCAGTTATTTGGGAAGCTTTTCTGGGTGGTGCAGGTTTTGCCGTTAAAGCCATTGCCGATATTAATGGCGATGATATCCCGGATGCGCTGGCAGGTTGCAGCGATGCCGGTGAAACGCAAGGTTTTGCCAAAGCCATTGACGGAGCAAATGGCAGCATCTTGTGGACCTACCCCACTTCGGGCACATCGGTTTGGGCACTGGCACAACTCGACGACATCAACGAAGATGGTGTGAAAGACGTGGTGGCAGGCAGTTTCAACGGACAAGTCTATTTGCTGGATGCTACCAATGGTGATCTGCTGGCACAGGGCTTTGCAGGCAATAACATCATCCTGCGACTTCTGCCTATAGGTGATATGAATGATGATGGCAATACTGATTTTGCCATGGCCTACAGCGGAACATCCCTGATAGTTTACGATGGCCAAACAGGCGATCAACTCTTCAGCAAAAGTCTTCCTGATAAAGCCTGGAATGTAGAACGCATTCCGGATATCACGGGCGATCTGCGCGACGATCTGGCTGCCGGAACACTTTATCAAAGTAATTATGCAGGATTTTATGATGGCAGCGACGGAGCAGAACTGTTTTCTGCACCTTTTGGGCAAGCGGTGGATGCGCTTACGGTGCTGCCGGATATCACAGAAGACAACTCCTGGGAAATGGTTGTTGGAGGCCGTGATGGTAAAATCGTTTGCTATTCAGGTGGATTGAATGCCCCGGTGGGAGCGCAGGAAAGCTATCAACAGCAGGCATTATCACTCTATCCCAACCCTGCAAAAGACCTTACTTTGATCGAAATCCCTGAAAGTATTTCAGCAGATATTTTAAATCTCAGGCTGAGTGACATGAGTGGCCGACAGTTCTTCATAAAAGCAATCAGTAAAGGCAGTAATAAATACTATCAGCTTGATGTAGAGGGGATTCCCTCAGGAATCTATTTGATCGAGTTGAGTACTGAAAATCAAAACTGGAGGCAAAAACTTATTATAGAATAACAATTATAAATTATTCTTTTAACTTTTTGGCAGCCAGATAATCTGCAAGGTTCCAGGATAGGAAGGACTTGTTTTCGTATTGGTTTTGGAAATGCGTTTTGCGCTTTTGAAGCTGCTCATAAAACGTGTTTCCATCCATATACTCTCCTTCGAGGAAAAATAAGTGTTTTTGGGCAGCATCAATTTTCTCCAGCTCCTCCCTGCTCATATCCATGTTATCCAATGTGCGGTCGGGAAGCTTGATCAGAAAATCAAAATGCACAAAAGAATGCTCATAGTTTTTGAGGTTATATCTCGCAATCAGCGAATCCCAATCGGGTAGCGCTGAAATGGCTAATACCACAAAAAATGCCAGGCTACTCTGCCTGATCAGCCAGAAAAAAGAACGTGCCTTTAGAATCTTTTGTAAAAGCAGGAAAAGACCAACAAGGAGTAGTATCAGCACAAAAACAACGGCTATACGTTTATAAGCCAAAGCAAAATAGCTCATATACCAATAGTTGCGCATCCCAACTGATAACACCAAAAAGGCATTTTGCATAACCCATGCTGAGGCCAGAAACCGAAGTCCTTTGTCGTTTTGCAAAGCAACAGACCGTTCGCTAAAGATAGCAAGCAGCACTAAAGCCGACAAAGCCACTGAAAACAATAATAAATAAGTTCCTTCGTGCACAAACTGCTTCAAAAACCCACCATTCCATTCAAAAAACAACCAAACATTTTTTAAATCAAGCCAGTTGACCAAAGCCAACATCACATTCAGTAAAATCAGGACGATCTTAAGGCTGTTGATTAACGCTGTAGATTTTCCTTTTGTTTTCAGTTCAAGCGTATCGGGATAGTCATTAAGCTGACTTATGAGTGATTCAGGCTCCGAAAACAGCACATAAGCCGACAGAAATAAACCAACAATCAATAGTGGAATCCAGTCAGGATCTGCCCATTCCAGCCAATCAGCAATCATGCTGATAAAACTACCTGAAAGACTCTCGAACCAGGGACTTGCAGTGGAATAAATCAGAGCAAATAAGAGCATTACCAATAAGCCTGCCCCTAAAATCAGCAAAAAGGCAACCAACTGCCAGCCCCTGCCCTCCTGCTTTCCATAAAGTTCCTCCCCAGCAGCCTTTACACCTGCAAATGGTGCCAATAGGCCATTTCGGGCTATTGCAAGTGAAGCTCCAATTAAACTAGCTTCCTGACCCTGTGATAAGTAGGCTACGAGCAAAAGCACAAAAATAATATTGACTACTATCGCCAATACCGAATTGACCAGAATAACCGAAAGAAGTGTAGCCAATACCGCTATCACCAATATTTTTGCACACACGGGTCTCAGGAAACAACCAAATTTCTGGCGCAAGCTAAACAAAACCAGCAACTCAAAGATTGCCAGATTGAGTCCGATACTTTGGTTATAAAACAAAAACGTAAAGACCACTGCAAGCAATGGCCAAAGCAATAAAGATCTGGTTTTAGTCATAATGGACAGGTTTTCCCTTCCTAAACGCAAAATCTTATAATCTATTGCAGCTTAGGTGACTATCCGTACTATTTTTTCCAGCTTTTTACAGTTTCCCGGATTCCTGTTACATAAGGAGTAGGTTTGAAGTTAAAATGCTTCTCGAACTTTGAACTGTCAAACACATAAGGCCTGTCGTACTGATAAAACATCTCCGGCATTTCACGCAAAATAGGAATAAACCAACCTAAAACTTTGATAAGCATTTTACCTGAAGCGTTGTATTTTGGTTTTACACCCATTTCGGAGGCAATATTTTCCATCCATTCCACCCCGTTAAGCGCTGGTTTGGCAGTTGGTAAATGCCACACCTGACCCCAGCCATCTTTTGAATTTCCAAGTATTGCAGTAGCTTTGGCTGCATCAGGAACATACGTAAAAGAATGAGGCATTGTGGGATTGCCCATCCAGTTGGCCTTTTTCCCTTTGGAAAAGTTTTTGAGTACCGTTTCTCCAAGCATACTGTTTACTTCGCCCGGGCCATAAAAATCAGCCGCACGGGCAATTAATGCTTTGATATTTCCTTGTTTCACTTCATCCATCAGCTTTTGTGCAATAGCTGCACGCACTTTCCCTTTACGGCTCGGTGGATTTATGGGGCAATTCTCTGTCATATGTCCAATTTTCGCAGCATCGTACATATATACGTTGTCGAAAAAAACAAGTTTACAGCTATGTAGCTTGCATGCGTCAATCACATTATCCATAATCACAGGCCATTGCTTTTCCCAGATATCGGCATTGTAAGTTAAGCCGGCAACCAAATAAGCAATATCACAACCTTTAACAGCCTCTGATACTGCAGATTTACCTAATAAATTGGCTTCGAAAAGTTCGTCATCCTCATTAATCTTAATAGGATTGCGACTCACAAGCCTGATATTTGTTTTAAAGGATTTCAGTTCTTTTGCCAGCAATTTGCCTACGCTTCCACCTGCGCCTAAAACAACCTGTTTCATCATTAAAAATTTTTGATTCGCAAATTTAAACGCTTTTCAATTCAGAAATATAACATCAAAAAAATAATGAGTTAAAACTGCTGCCAATGCTCTCAAAAACTCATTGTACTTTTGCACAAAAATTCAGAGTCTTAACCTGAATATCCTATACAAAACTGTGCAATAAATGAATTTATCTGTTGACATCAGTCAATTAAGGGAATATCCAAAAGCAGGATGGATGCATAGTATTGAGTGTTTTAAGTCGGAATATGTGAATACCCGAAGGGTTGACATTTGGTTGCCAGAACAATACAATCCCAATACGAAACACTCAGTTGTTTATATGCACGATGGCCAAAACCTCTTTGACAGCGAGCTCTCCTTTGACGGACAAACATGGGCGGCTGATACTACACTGCAAAGATTAATCAATGAATCCAAAGTAGTGCCATCAATAATTGTAGCGATCTGGAATACTAAATTACGTTATCAGGAATACTTTCCCCTTGCCGCCTGGGAAGGACTAGCTGCCAAACAAAGAAAAAAAATAAAGTTCAATAATTCTGCTAAGCCCCTGAGTGATGACTATCTGCACTTTATCATTAAAGAGCTAAAGCCCTTTATTGATGCCAACTACGCAGTGCATACAAAAGCAGAAGCTACATTTATTGCGGGTTCAAGTATGGGGGGGCTGATATCTGCTTATGCGCTGGCCAAATATCCTGAAATATTTGGGGGTGCTGCCTGTATTAGTACCCACTGGCCTTTGGGCGAAGAACTTGATAATTTAGCTTTTTCTGCACCTTTTATCGATTGGCTTTCTAAAAAATTACCACGACCCGGAACACACTACATTTATTTCGATTATGGCACAGAAGGCTTTGACAGTAATTATGAAATGCATCAGTTATTATTAGATCAAAAGCTACTACAAAAAGGATATATTAGCGGAAACAACTGGCTGACTTACAAAGCCAAAGGAGCCAAACATCACGAAAGCTATTGGCGAGAAAGACTGGCTATACCAATGCAATTCCTATTAAAAAGATGACTTATGACTGAGATTGAAAGAAAATTTCTTGTTAAAGGTGATTTCAGGCCTTTCATCAGCGAAAGTATTCACATAAAACAAGCCTATTTATGCCAGGACGAACAACATACAGTACGCATCAGAATAGCCGGAAACAAAGCCTGGATTACAATCAAAGGTAAACCGGAACAGGATGGCATTAGTCGTTTCGAGTGGGAAAAACCACTTGAATTGCAGGAAGCGGCAATGCTTTTTGATCGCTGTTCGCTGGGGAAAATAGAAAAAGTAAGGCATCTCATCCCCAGCAGAAAACACACTTTTGAAGTGGATGAATTTTTGGGTGATCTCAAAGGCCTTATAATTGCCGAAATCGAGCTAAAACATCCTGACGAATCATTTATAAAGCCAGTATGGCTGGGAGACGAAGTTAGCCATGACCTGCGATACACCAATGCTGCCCTGGCCAAAAGTCAGCAAATCCCATCCAATTCATAGCAAGAGAATTAATACTGGCTTAAAGTTAATAACAAGTGAACAACTTAGCTTTGCAAACTCAAAATTCATTATAAAAAAGATGTATTTTGGCTGCCCTTTTAGTCAATCAACATGATTATTTTAATGTGAACAATATCAATAATTTATAAAATAATTTCAAACTAAAACCCATGAAACAAAAATTACGATTAATGGCCGTGATGGTCATAATGCTTTTATTCGTTTCAGCACAAGGCCAGATTATCAGCCAGTATACTGAAACAAATTCAGGCTCAACACCTAAAGGCATCGAAATTTGGAATAATACCGGTGCCACACTTGATTTTGCTACAAATAACTTAGTAATTGAAAAGGGCACCAATGGTGCTGCGCCGACACAGGATTTCTTAATTGATGCTGGTACTCTGGCAGATGGTGAAGTGATTGTAATCGGTACTTCTGATATGCAGGCAGTAACCGAAGGCAATGGTGCTACTTTTTACGAAAAAACCTTTACTTTTAATGGAGATGATGCTTTGGTAGTAAAATACGGAGGCACTACAACAGATGTTTTTGGAACACCAGGCAGTGATCCGGGCTCCTCCTGGAGTGGAAATGGCGTTTCGACTGCCAATCAAAATATTCAGCTGCTTAACGGAATAACTGCAGGAGATACTGATGGCTGGACTGATCCAAGCGAACGCTTTGAAACAGTAAGCACCGACCCTGCAAATGATCTCACAGGATTCGGCGTTGCTCCAATAGTTGGTGGCAACATCCCTCCTTCCATCACCAATATTACTCAAACACCCTCTGCAGGAATCACTTCAGCCACCACAGTTTCTGTTTCAGCTGAAGCAACGGATAGTGATGGCACTATCGGCCCAGTTGAATTGAAATGGGGCACAACTTCAGGAGATTATTCCGGAGGCACAATCAATATGTCAAATGGTGGCAGCGGAGTCACTTATACCACCGTTAGCGATATTCCGGCTCAAGCTGATGGTACTACAGTGTATTATGTGGTTGAAGCTACTGATGATGAGCCAACAACAACCACGTCTGCAGAGCAAAGCTATTTAGTTGCTGATCCGGCCACAACAACCCTGCCTTACACAGAAAGTTTTGATACTGATTTAGGTGATTTGTACGCTTTTTCTGTATCAGGAAACACCAAAGACTGGTTTTGGAATTCATCCGGCTGGGCTCAGATGAACGGTTTCAACAGCGGTGATACTGAAGAAGACTGGCTGATCTTACCAGGAATAAATTTGGATAGTTATTCAGATGAAGTTTTAACATTTGACACCTGGAAACGCTATGGTTCAGATGATGCAAATAACTATTTGAAACTCTTCTATTCAACTGATTACACAGGTGTGGGTAACCCAGTTGCAGCCAGCTGGACAGAACTATCCTTTACTCAACCTACAAATGAACAGGAATGGATTTCTTCAGGAGAAGTTGATCTGTCAGCAATTACAGGCACTTCGGTCTGGATTGGATTCAAATATCGCTATGAAGCGGGAAGTTATCGTCAGTGGCAAATTGATAATATTTTAATTGAGGAACAAATCGTTGCCACACCTACTATAGTTGTTAACCCCACCTCCCTGGCCGGTTTCACCTACGAAGAAGGCAGCGGCCCATCAACTTCACAAAGCTTTACTGTTGAAGGTGTTAACCTCACATCTGATATCACTGTAACGCCGCCGACTAACTACGAAATATCATCTGATGATGTTAATTTCCAGGCTACTGCAATTACCCTTACCCAAACAGGCGGCAACGTAGCAACTACAACGCTTTACACCCGTTTGGAAGCAGGACTTTCAGCTGGAGACTACAACGGACAACAAATTACGGCTGCTGCAACTGGCGCAACAGATCAAACTGTAACACTGGATGGAAATGTTTCGGTTTTCTTTGATGGATTTATTGAAGATTTCACTAACAGTAACGCAACATCTTCCTATGGTGATAATTCATTCACAGGAAATTACGGAATTGAATGGACTTATGTTGCTTCCAGAGATGGCAATGGTGATGCAAATAATTCAGGAATAAATCTACCAGCCCTTATGCTAAGAAGGGTTGCTGACAACAGTGCAATTTCATCTGAGCCAATAAGTGGCGGTATTGGAAATTTTAGTGTAAAACTTTACAAAGGATTTACAGGAGGTGGCGATCGGCAGGTTGAATTATTCATCAATGGTATTTCTCAAGGTGTATCAACCCCCTTTGATGATTTTGATGAGCATATTTTTGAAGTTAACAATATCAATATTGGAGGTGATTTCACAATTCAGATCACTAACACTACTTCAAAGCAGGTAATTATTGATGATATTACCTGGACTTCTTTTGATGGCCCCGCTAACAATCCACCTGTTATCACCAACATCACCCAAACACCTGATACCGACATCATGGATGATCAAACAGTGAGTGTTTCTGCTGATGTTACTGATAGTGATGGAACCCTGGCAAGTGTTGTACTGAACTGGGGAACCGAAAGTGGTAATCTCGTCAATAGCATTCCAATGAGCGTAAGCAGTGGCGATACCTACACTACAGATACTGATATTCCTGCCCAAGTGGGTGGAACTACTGTTATTTATGCCATCACAGCCACAGATGATCTGGCTGCGGAAACAACTTCAGCCGAACAATCCTATACTGTTGTGCTTTTGGATCCAGTGTTGGAACTCACACCCACTTCGCTCAGCGGATTCACTTATGAACAAGGTGAAGGCCCTTCTGCTTCACAAAGTTATACTGTAAACGGATTTAATTTTGTAGGTTCAGGTCTGGTAGAAGTAACTGCTCCGGCCAGCTATGAAATTTCTATTGATAACATTGCCTGGAACAATGGTCTTGTATTGCAATACGCTGATGGCGAACTAATAGCACAACCCCGTACAATCTATGTTCGTCTAAAGGCAGGCCTTAGTGAAGGAACTTACGATGAAGCTGTTGCACATGAAGATGTGAACATCGGATTGGTTAATCTTCCTGTTTCCGGCGAAGTAACAAGTGTAACTCAAGTAGCAGATATTGCCACCCTGAGACAAGGAGTTACAGATGGAACAGTTTATCAGCTTACCGGAGAGGCTATGCTAACATTTGCCGGCTCGAGCCGTAACCAGAAATTTATTCAGGATGGAACAGCCGGCATCCTTATTGACGATGCAGCAGGAAACATCACAACTACTTACGAAATCGGAGATGGAATTACCGGTCTTACCGGTACATTATCTGTTTACCAAAACATGTTACAATTTGTGCCACAATCCGATCCCGGAGCTCCAACAAGTACTGGAAATACTATTACACCTGTTGAAGTTACCCTTGACGCTTTGGATGATACTTATCAGGCTCAACTGGTAAAAGTGAATTTTGTTGATTTCAATACAACCGGCAATTTTACACAAGGAACCAATTATACGCTTACAGACCCAAGTGGTAGTGGTGTGATGCGCACCCAATACAGTAACCTGGATTATATTGGAACACCGATTCCAGAAACAACACAAAATCTTACAGGTGTTATTCTGCAATTCAGCAGCACCATGCAGCTGATTCCAAGAAGTCTGGAAGACTTTGAAGAAGCTCCAATAACTGATCCTACGATCTTTGCTGATCCTATGGTAATCAACGGATTAAGTTATCCTGTGGGCGGTGGTCCTTCTAACCCGCAATCATTTATGATCAGCGGTGTTAACCTCACTTCCGGAATTAGTGTTACTACCACCTCTGCTTATTATGAGATTTCTGCAACAGGTGGAAGTAATTTCGTTCCCACCAGCCCGATTATACTAAATCAAACGAACGGTTCAGTAGATGAAACCCCTATTTATGTGCGACTTAAGGCAGGATTGGAAATCGGAAATTACAATGGAGAACAAATTGTTGCCAATTCCTCCGGAGCACAAAATGCTACAATAACAGTTAATGGTGCTGTTTACGACGGATCAGGTGGTGGAGGCGGAATGGAAACTTTTGCCAACCTCGATTTGGAAGGAAGCAGTTATGCAGATGGTAGTTTCCTGGGACAAGACGGCAGCACCTGGACTTACTTCCAATCGCGCGGCGATGTGGAAATCACCGAAAAAGCACTCATGCTGGGACGCAACCGCACACCACAGGCCAATGTTTATTCAGGAACTATCTTTGGTGGAATCGGAACGCTCAATTTTGACTATATGCAGGCGTTCAGTACTGACGTTAATTTAAATGTGCTTGTTAATGATGTTGTTGTAGGCAATGTTACCTCAGATGGCGAACAAAATGTAATCAAAAATTCCGGAACAATCACCGTGAATGTTGGTGGTCCGGTTGTTATCAAATTTATCAGCGCCAATAATTCTGATGGGCAGGTAGTAATAGACAATATTGAGTGGACTGCCTATGACGGCGGACTTCCGGTTGCTGCTGCACCAGTATTCGATCCACCAGCCGGCACCTACGCTGACCCTGTAAATGTTTCGCTGAGTTCTGCTACACCTGATGCTGACATCTTCTTTAGCCAAAGTTCTGAAAACGGCCCCTGGACAGCTTATAGTACTCCTATTACTATTGATGAAGCGACTACCATCTGGGCTTATGCCACAGCCGTTGATTATGAAGACAGCCCTGTAGTGAGCGCTTCATACAGCTTTACCGATGTGGTTTCAGTGGCCACTATTGCCGAACTGAGAGCTGGTGCTACTGATGGAACAGTTTACCAACTTACAGGTGAGGCTGTGCTAACTTTCCAAAGCAGTACCCGCAACCAGAAATATATTCAGGATGCTACAGGAGCAATTTTGATTGATGATAACAGCGGAGTGATTACAACTTCCTATAATATCTATGACGGAATCACGGGTATTACCGGTACACTTACTACTTACAGCAATATGTTGCAGTTTGTTCCTGAATTTGATCCGGGAGCAGCAACAAGCACAAGCAATACAGTTACACCAGTTGAAGTTACTCTTGATGCGCTGGACAACAGCTATCAGGCTCAGCTTGTAACAGTAAATTTTGCTGACTTTGAAGATGCCGGCAATTTTGCATCAGGACAGAATTATACGATTACTGATCCAAGTGGCAGTGGCGTGGTGCGCACCCAATACAGTGATGTGAATTATATTGGTGAGCCAATTCCAACTACGACACAAAACATCACAGGTGTGATCCTTCAGTTCTCAAGCACCATGCAGCTTGTTCCGAGAAGTCTGGCAGATTTCGAAGAAGCCAATATCACCGATCCATTTATTGCTGTTAGTCCGGCCACTTTAAACGGATTCAGCTATGAAGTTGGCAGCGGGCCTTCAGCAGAACAAAGCTTTGTAGTAAGTGCCTTAAACCTTACAGCCGATCTTAGTTTGGATGCACCTGCCAATTATGAGATTTCACTTGGTACAGGTGGAAGCTTTGTAGCTACTGATCCTGTAGTGCTCACACCAGCAGGTGGAACTGTTGCTGCAACAACCATTTATGTGCGTCTTAAAGCAGGACTGGATGCCGGCACTTACAACGGAGAGCAGATCCTGGCAACCTCTGCAGGCGCAACTGATAAAACGGTTACCCTGAATGGTAATGTTAGCGATCCGTCAGCTGGTGGCGGTTTCGAAACTTTTGCCAACCTCGATTATGACGGCAGCTCTTACCAGGATGGTACTTTCCTAGGACAGGACGGCTCAACCTGGACCTATGTTCAGGCTAGAGGTGATTTGCAGATCACTAATGAATCCATTACCCTAGGTCGTAATCGTACTCCTCAGTCCAATGTTTATTCGGGGCTGATCAATGGCGGTGTTGGTGTAATCAACTTTGATTATATGCAGGCTTTTAGTACTGATGTAAACCTAAACCTGTTGATCAATGATGTTGTGGTTGGAAATGTTACCTCAACAGGCGAGCAAAACATCATTAAAAACTCAGGTGATATCGTTGTGAATGTACCCGGACAGATAGTTATTAAGTTCATTAACGCTGACAATAATGATGGTCAGGTAGTGATTGACAACATTTCCTGGACAGCTTACGACGGAGGTACACCTGTTGTACTGGCTCCGACTTTCAACCCACCTGCAGGACAGTATTTTGAACCTATTGACGTAACAATTAGTTCTGCTACTGCCGGTGCCACAATCTTCTACAGCACTGAATCATCAACAGGACCATGGACTGAATATACCGCTCCTGTTAACGTATCCGAAGAAACAACATTATGGGCTTATGGCGAACTGGATGGCTACACCAACAGCGCCGTAAGCAGTGCAACCTACACTTTCAGTGATGTTGTTCAAGTGGCAACAATTGCCGAACTGCGTCAGGGAGAGACAGACGGAACAGTCTATCAGCTTACTGGTGAAGCTATTCTTACTTTCCAAAGCAGTCAGCGCAACCAGAAATTTATCCAGGATGCTACTGCAGCAATTTTGATTGATGACAACAGCGGTACTATTACATCTTCTTATGATTTATATGATGGTATCACTGGAATCACAGGTACGCTAACTACCTATGCAGAGATGTTGCAGTTTGTTCCGGAATCAGATCCGGGAGCAGCAACAAGTTCAGGTAACACGCTTACTCCTGAAATAGTTACTTTATCTACCCTTGACAATAGCTATCAGGCCCAACTTGTTACTGTTAATTTGGTCGACTTCCTTACAGACGGCATTTTCGAGGATGGCACTAATTACGACATCTCAGATCCTAGTGGAGACGGAATTTTCCGCACCCATTATGACGATGTAGATTATATTGGTACCGATATTCCTGTTGAATTACAAAATGTTACTGGTGTGATTCTGCAATTCAATGATGATATCCAATTGGTTGCACGCAGCCTGGACGACTTTGAAGAAGCAAACATCACTGATCCTTATCTGTCAGTTAATCCTGGTACACTCAATGGCTTTAGTTATGTGGAAGGCGAAGGACCATCTGCTTCTCAGTCGTACCAGCTTACCGGTCAAAACCTGGAAGGTAGCGGAAACATCACTGTTACTGCACCTGCAAATTATGAAATATCAAGTGATGACAATACTTTTGAGGCTACGCTTGACTTCGCTTTTGCTGATGGCGTTATTACCGGACAGCCCGTTACTGTTTATGTAAGATTAAAAGCAGATTTGCCTGCTGGCACTTACGATGCAGAAACTATTGCTCATAATGGTGGCGCTGCTGATGAGGTATTTGTCACACTCAACGGTGAAGTATTGGGCGACCAATTACCAGCAATTACTGCTGAAATTGTCCCACAATATATCCAGGGAGTTAATGGGTCAAATAACAATCGTTTACCTTATGCTTATTGGGTAACACTATCGAATCTGCTGCCGGATGCCACTTATCGTTATATCAATCAGGCCGTTGTTGCTACTGATGAACCAACAACCAATGGAGCCGGTAATGTAATCTTTGTAAATACTTCAGGCAACTTCTACAGAAGTACAAGTCCCAGCTTCTCAACCGACGGAAGTTATGGTGCGTTTACTACTGATGGTCAGGGAAGCTACTCGGGTTGGTTTATCACCGAAGCTACCGGAAACGACAGGTTTACTCCCGGAAATGAAGTATTTATGCGTATCCGCCTGAATGATGGAAACGAAGGAACAGTAACAGAAACTTATCTAACTACTACTAACAGCGCCACTGTTATCAACTTTGGAACAGAAAATGATCCGTTGCAGGGAACTGCCATCAGAGCTATTTCAGGCGATCTGCCCAAAAGTTTTGCACTGCTTTACGACAACAGTCGCGAAGGACAGCCCATAGCTGCCACAAGCATCGAAACTACTGGAGTCGACTTCACTTCCATTTCTCAATACCCATCTTTCTACAAAGATGAAGTATCAGGAATTGACGGAAGCTGGGGAACTATCATACCAAATGTTAATGACAATGGCATTCAATTGATCGAAGTACGCGATTTGGTTGACGGAAGTGTATTGAAAACCTATGAGGCTGCCAATGGTGTTTGGGGAACAACAAGTACTATAAATCCCGTTGGCGGATTGGATGAGATACTTGTTATCGACCTGATCGAAATTGGATTGTATGAGTCTGGAATCGCTGCAGTATCCGTTTATGCTACTGCCAACCAATTTGTGATTGAGAAGATGAACACCGAAAGACTAACGTTCGAAGTGTATAATCTTGTTGGACAACCTATGTTGAAAACCGAACTCAACGAAATGGGTCGCCAGCAAATATCACATCAACTGAGTGCCGGCGTTTATATCATTCGAATTAGCGACAACAAAGCATTCGCAAAAGCTGTGAAAGTGATTATTCGCTAAGCGCAAATTTGTATATCAATAAAAAAGGCTGCCTTTTGGGGCGGCCTTTTTTTTTGATCCTCTTTATTTGTGCCACTAAGTATCCCATTTGAAGCATTATAAAAGCGATATGACTTATCAGGAGAGATATTGTACTTTTGCCACCACAATATTCTTAACACTTGCACTTATTATGAAACACAAAAATATCCTCCTGGGGCATGGTAGCGGCGGACGATTGACACACGAATTAATCGAAAAGATTTTTATAAATCATTTTAGCAATCCTACCCTCAATCAATTAAACGATGCAGCTTTGCTTCCAACAGAAAAGGGAAAAATTGCCTTTACCACCGATTCCTTCGTTGTTGATCCAATCGTTTTCCCGGGAGGAGATATAGGCAAACTTGCAATTGCCGGTACTGTTAATGATCTGGCAGTTCAGGGAGCTCGTCCTGCTTTTATTAGTGCTGGTTTTATTTTGGAAGAAGGTTTAGCAACAGAAACCCTTGACAAATTAGTTAAGTCAATGGCTGACGAAGCTGCAAAAGCTGGTGTTCAAATTGTTACAGGCGATACTAAAGTTGTGGAGCGTGGCAAATGTGATAAGATCTTCATCAATACCAGTGGTATAGGATTTTTTGATGAAAACTTTTCTGCGCTTGGTATTCAAAACATCAAAACAGGTGATAAAATAATCATTAATGGTAGTATTGGCGATCATGGCATGGCGGTAATGTCGGCCAGAAATCAACTGAATATCAGCACAAAACTAGCATCTGATTGTGCCAGTTTGAATGGCTTAATTGACGAACTGAGTGATTTTAAAGCACACATTCGCTTTATGCGCGATGCAACACGTGGCGGACTGGCCACCGTAAGTGCAGAATTATGCCGGAATCAAAGTTATGGCATCAGACTTTATGAAGATCAAATCCCAGTAAATGAAGGCGTAAGAGGAATTTGTGAGCTTCTTGGTTTCGATCCGCTTTATGTGGCTAACGAGGGGAAAGTTGTGCTTTTTGTGGCAAATGAGATGGCTGAAAAGATCACTCAAACCTTAAAAACCCATCCTTTGGGAAAAAACGCAGCAATAATTGGTGAAATTAATACCCAAAATCCCGGAAAGTGCTTTTTGGAAACTGAAATTGGTGGAAACAGAATAGTGGATATGCTGGCCGGAGAACAACTCCCACGCATTTGTTAACTAAACATAGCGCTCAATAACATTTACTAACTGCGCCTTCGAAAACAATCCAGACTCGCGCCATACGATTTCACCATTTTTAAACAAGGCAAGGGTTGGTACTGCGCTGATATGGTATCGGGTGGAAATTAATCTATTGGCATCAACATCAATTTTTATCACCCGTATTTTTCCTTTTAAAGCAGCTGCAACTTCTTTTAAAATGGGTGCCTGAACCTTACATGGCTGACACCATTGGGCATGAAAATCTACAAGCACCGGAAGATCTCCGTTAATGATAGAATTAAAGTTTCCTTTCATTTTTTAATTGTTTACCAAACAGCAACAAAAGGAATACCATAAACACTTTTCGGAAATAATGTCAGAGAGCTAGAACCCGTATTCATAATAGAATTTCGACATTTCATCAGAAACATCATTAAACACAATATGATGATTGGCACAGCCATTCCTGGAGCAAATCCTTACGACTCCTCCAGCCTTTATTGCGAAAGCTACCAATGGAGCACCACAAACTTCACAGTTTTCCTTTATTGAAAGTTCATGGTTGCAGTGAGGGCAATACATATCAACGATTTCTCCGTCTTCCAATTGCAAATCTGTTGTTTTGCTACAGTTACCATATACACAACACAACCTTAAAACACCACGATCATGTTCGGTTTCAATATTCAGTTTAATTGAAGGCTTATCACAAAGTGTGTGCTTTTCATCCATAAGTGATTCCCGGCAACTAGGGCATTTAATCGATAAGGATACTTCTTTTTTCATGGCAGGGTTTGTTTGAGGTTATACTTTTACTTTATATTGCCGTAAATATACGAATTTTAAGCCTGTAAATCAAGTGCTTAATATTATTTAGACTATTTCCAGATAATAATTGTACCTCCCTAAAATATGGGGATGCAAGGCCATAACATGATTTTTTTTAACTAATTTTGCCATGAAACACTAAACCTATGCACGAGCTGTCTATTGCCATGCAAATCATTGAAATTGCAGAAGAAGAGGCTACAAAGCACGAAGCTTCCAGTATTTCTTCCCTCAAACTTGACATAGGAACATTATCCGGGATTGAACCTGAAGCACTTGAACTAGCTATGGAAGAAGCAGTTAAAGGCAGCTTGGCCCACAATGCCAAGGTTTTGTTTAATTATATTCAGGCAGTGGCAGTATGCGAAGATTGTTGTCACGAATTTAACTCACAAGACTACTTTAAAACTTGTCCATTTTGTAACAGTTTGAATACAAGCTTAATAAAAGGGAAAGAGCTTAAAATTGCATCAATAGATTTAATCACAAAATAAACACTCATCATTATGTGCGGAACTTGCGGCTGTGGTGAAGACGACCACATTACTTACAGAAAACCAGGAGAACACAACATTATTCATTCTCATAGTCATGAACATGGCGACCTTACGCATGTCCATCCCCATACTCACACGCATGATCATGCTCACGATCATAGCCATGATCACAACCATGATCATTCACATACACATACCGTAAATCTGGAAAGAAATATTCTTTCGAAAAATGAATTGTCTGCTGAGCGCAACAGAGGATATTTTGAAGGAAAGGGCATCCTTGCTTTAAACCTTGTCAGCTCACCGGGCTCTGGTAAAACAACCTTGCTCGAAAAAACCATCATTAAAATGAAAAGCAATAGCCCTATGGCTGTAATTGAGGGTGATCAGCAAACGCTTAATGATGCCAACCGCATTGAAAAAACCGGTGTTCCGGTCATTCAAATCAATACCGGAAATGGTTGCCACCTGGATGCACTTATGGTTAATAAGGCTATGAAACAACTCGAACTAAAGCAAAACAGCATACTCTTTATTGAAAATGTGGGAAATTTGGTTTGTCCAAGTTTGTTTGACCTTGGTGAAACCAAAAGAGTTGTCATCATCAGCACCACCGAAGGCGAAGACAAACCTGCCAAATACCCTACCATGTTTGAAACGGCTCACCTGTGTGTAATTAATAAAACAGATTTATCTCCATACGTAGACTTTGATGAAGAAAAGCTAAAATCTACAGCGCTTATGGTAAATCCAAATCTGGAATTTATAAGCTTAAGTGCCAAAACAGAACAAGGCCTCGAAAATTGGGTAAAATGGTTAAATGATCAAACTGCTTAACCGATATCACAAGTATTAAATCAATACTTTATACTGCTTATATCAAACATTTGTTTGATAAAGATTAACAATGTTAAATTTTTAACAAAAATACTTGCATAACATTTGCTGAGGCTTTAATTTTGCTGTTTGTTGATTCACAACGTAAACAAAACGTTATCAGTTCATAACCATGAAACACCTGCCTCACAAAACCATAGAGCGGTTGAGCCAGTACCGAAGAGCACTACTTTTGTGCCTCGATAAAGGCAAAACGCATATTTATTCACACGAAATTGCCAAAATCCAACATATTACAGCAGTCCAGGTAAGACGCGATCTGATGTTAATTGGCTATACCGGAACGCTAAGAAAAGGCTATAATGTAAAAGAACTGATCGACCTGATTGGAAACATCATTGATTCGGATGAAGGGATCAATGTAGCGATTATCGGGATGGGTAATCTGGGCAGGGCACTTATCAACTATTTTGCAGGCAAGCGTTCAAAGCTAAAAATTGTGGCTGGTTTTGACACCAATCCTGATAAAATTGGAAATACAATGTCAGGTGTACCTTGCTACGGCATCGATCAACTGAAGGAAATTGTTGAAGCCAATGAAATAAAGGTTGGTATTATGACTGTTCCGGCAGATTATGCCGTTGACACAGCCGAATTATTGGTAAAAGCCGGCATTAAAGGCATTCTTAACTATACACCTAAGCCGGTAAATGTGCCCGAAGGCGTTTACCTCGAAGAGTATGATATGATCACTACACTCGAAAAAGTGGCTTTCTACGTTAAACTTCAGGAAAGTGAATAAACTATTTTAGCGCTGAAAATAAAAAGAGGCAGTCTTTTCAAAGGCTGCCTCTTCTTTTTGCCAATTAAGCAAAGCTATACAATGGTAACGCGTGTTCCGCCGTCATCCACACCCAAAAGTGTAGATTCGGTAATAATAGTATCCTTTCCGCTTCTTTCTACAAAATTAATTGCTGCCCTGATTTTGGGAGCCATACTGCCCTCTCCAAACTGCCCTTCTGCCAGATAACGTTTTGCTTCGGCAATTGTCATCTTATCCAATGCTTTTTCCTGAGGGGTATTAAAATTAATGCAAACCTTAGGAACATCAGTCAAAATAAACAATTTGTCAGCTCTGATTTGAGAAGCCAGCAATGAACTTGCAAGGTCCTTGTCGATTACAGAATCTATTCCCTGTAACTTATTCGACTCAACATAAAAACATGGAATACCGCCTCCTCCAACAGCAATAACAATATGACCTTCGCGGGCAATCTTTTCAATTGTTTGCCTGTTAAATATTACTAATGGAGTGGGTGAAGCAACCACTTTGCGCCAGCCTCTGCCACGCGCATCTTCTTTAAATATTGATTTAGTTTCAGCACTAATCTGATCAGCTTCTTCTTTGGTATAAAAAGGGCCAATAGGTTTGGTAGGATTCTCAAAGGCCGGATCATCCTTATTCACTAAAACCTGCGTAATGATAGATATTATATCACGATCCATATCTTTGGCCATTAAAACGTTACGCAATTGCTGCTCGATCACATAACCGATAAAACCCTGCGAATAGGCTACACTTATATCCAATGGCATATCAGGTAAGCCATAAAGCTTATGCCCTGCTGTATTGGCAAGTAAAATATTACCAACCTGAGGTCCGTTTCCATGGGTAACAACAAGGTTGTAATTCTTCTCCATCAATTTGGTCAGATTCTCACATGCTGCATAGGCATTTGCTTCCTGCTCGTCGATTGTACCCTTTTGATTTCCGCGAAGTAAAGCATTACCCCCGAAAGCTACAACGGCTAATTTCTTCATAGTAATTTGATGATTTTAATGAAAGAGCACAAAAATACTAAATAAATCATGTGAATCAAGTGTCAATGTGATTTTTTTAACAATAAAAAACCAATAGAAATTATTTCTACAATTAGCAATATACATTTGATTAGCTGATGTTTAATGCAAATATCAAATTAGTATTAAGTCATTTGTCAATAATCAACAGCTTTTAGCCCTCTGTTTTTACGTTCAAAAATGAACACTACTACACCGCTTTATCAAAAATTAATATTAATAGCTTGTCAATAATCGGATTTGCCCCTACCTTTGCTACAAACCACAAAATTAAAATACCATGATTATCAGGGCAATTGTACTACTTAGTGTGATAATTACAGGAACTTCATTTGTGAACCAGGCCTTGAGTCAGTCAACACCTGATACTCCTATTGAAATTGCTTTCTTGACAGATGTTCACCTGAATAATACTCAAAAAGCTATCAACGGATTCAGCACAGCAATTAAAGAAGTAAACGTTTTAAACCCTCATTTTGTAATTTTTGGTGGCGATCAGATTATGGATGCATTAAAAGTGCCTTATGATACTGCAATGATCTACGCAAAATTATTTGATTCCATCAGTTCAGCGTTGACTATACCTGCTTTAAAAACTATTGGAAATCACGACATCTTTGGTATTTACTTTGGCGATTCCCTCAAGCAACACCCCTCTTACAGCAAAGCATTTTACGAACAAAACTTTGGAAAGAAAAACTACACCTTTGACTTTATGAACTGGCGCTTTTTTTTCATTAATGGCATAACTATTACAAAAAACCATAAATACATTGGCGCTGTCGACAGCTTGCAAATAGAATGGATCAAAAGCGTACTTGATACTACCAATGCCGAAAAGCAGTTGGCCTTAATAACACATATACCTTTTTACTCAATAGGTTATCAAATTTGGAAAGGCAGTCTGGAAGCAGCCCCTGCACATGGATTGGTAAAAAACTCCAACGAAATAGTTAGGCTTTTTGCCAATCATAACCTCAGACTGATTTTGCAGGGACATCTCCATATTTACGAAAAAATCTATGTGCAGGACATGTGGGTTATCACAGGAGGAGCAGTATCATCACGCTGGTGGCAAGGTAAAAACAATGGTTTGGAAGAAGGCTTCACAAAATTAACACTTTATCCTGATGGTCAAGTGGAAGCAAATTATCATGCCATCGACTGGGAGATACCTTATTAAAAACCTTGAACATTTCAATTTCGTGTTTGTTGTAATTGCTAAATCAATTACAGTAAATCATGAAGAAAAAATCAATTATTCTAGCGATCTTTACGCTTTTACTAAGTAGTACAACTATTTTCGCCCAAATGCTTGGCACAGCTGATTCAAAAAAAATCGAACATCCTTTCAATCCGCTGCCATATGATTATGATGCACTCGAAAAGGCTATCGACAGCGAAACAATGAACATCCATTACAACAAGCATTTCAGAGGGTACTACGATAAATTTCTTAAAGCAATTGAAGGTACTGCCTTAGCGTCAAAAACCCTTGAAGAAATTTTTGCATCAGTAAGTAAAGAAAACACTGCTGTGCGCAATAATGCAGGTGGATATTATAACCACGACCTCTATTGGCAAATCATGTCGCCAAATGGTGGAGGAAACCCTTCAGGAGCTTTAGCCAAGGCCATTGATGAAAATTTCGGTTCATTTGAAAATTTCAAAACTGAATTCGAAAAAGCAGCTGCCACACGTTTTGGTAGTGGGTGGGCATGGCTTTCCGTATCTAAAGATGGCAAACTCTTTATTTCGAGTACGCCCAATCAGGACAACCCTCTTATGGATGTTGTAGAACAACAGGGAACACCAATTTTTGCACTGGATGTTTGGGAACACGCCTACTACCTAAAGTACCAAAACAAACGAACTTCATATATTGGAAAATTCTGGGAAATAGTAAACTGGCCCGAAGTTGAAAAGCGATACAACAACTTACGAAAATAAAATTGAAACCTGCCTCAACGGCAGGTTTTTTTTTGCTTCATAAACAGGTTCAGGACTTTAACTAGTTAAGCTAACTAAAAGGATTATTTTTAAATTTTCATGACAGCTATCATTTTAGCAAAGATTACTTTTGTACAATGAAAAATCAACGAAAGGCTGTTTTATTTGCACTGGTTACAGTTCTGTTTTGGTCAACCATGAGCTCAGCCTTTAAGCTAAGCCTTGGCTGGTTTAGCTTTGATTGGTTATTGCTTTGGGCCGTTACTTTTGCCTTTTTCGGACTTTTGGTTTTATCCTTATTCAATGGTAAATTAAAATCAGTTTTCCCATCAAATATAAAACACTGGTTGATGTCAGCATTGCTGGGACTGTTAAATCCTTTTGGCTATTATTTGATATTGTTCAAAGCGTATGAGCTACTACAAGCTCAGGAAGCCGGTGTACTTAACTACAGCTGGCCGGTAATTCTCACCTTATTATCAATTCCGCTGCTTGGCCAGAAGATTGATTTAAAATCAATTTTGGCTATACTGATTAGTTTTTCCGGTTTGTGGGTAATCAGCACCAAAGGAGCCGTTTTTTCACTTGAATTCAGTTCGCCACTTGGTGTGATTTTAGCCATTGGAAGTGCTTTTCTGTGGGCCTTGTATTGGATCATCAATTTACACGACAAACGCGAAGCCGTTCCAAAAATCACCTTAAATATGGGATTTGGACTCCTTTATATGCTGATTTACATTACACTGCTCAGTCGTTGGCAAGCTGTTAATATTCAAGGAGTCATTGGCTCAGCCTATATTGGATTTTTCGAGATGGGTTTCACATTTGTTATCTGGATGAAAGCCCTGCAATATGCAGAGCATACTGCTAAAGTGAGTAACCTTATTTTTCTTTCACCTTTTATTGCCCTGTTTTTTATTCATTTTCTGGTAGGTGAAACCATTGCTTTAAGCACCATAACCGGATTAGCGCTTATCATTAGCGGAATCATACTTCAGCAAAAGAAGACAAAGAAAGTTACCATTTAAAAATAGTTATGTCGGATTGAGATTTTACTTTTTAACAAGACTTTTGATTAGGGCATATTAAACCAAAAATGTCTTAAACATGTAAACTGACATATGCTTAATCGAAAAATATTATTTTTGGTGCACCATAAATATCATTTCCATATGAAATCCTATCATTTGATTTTTCTACTCCCTTTGTTTCTGCTTTCCTGCACTAATCAACAGTCAAACAAACAAGAAAAAGGCAAAAGCTTTGAAGCTTACGGCCCTGCAGAATATTTGTGGGAACGCTGGACCTATCCCAATCAAAGTTTTAATACAGCCCGGTTTGATGAGGTATTACATGAAGTGGATGCACAATTCAGCAGTAGCAGAACAGCAGAAGCAAACTGGCGTGTTGAAGGTCCGTTGAACATAGGCGGACGAATCAATTGTATTGCAATCAATCCGGAAAACCCTGATGAATTGATGATTGGAGCAAGTTCTGGCGGTGTTTTTAAAACAACCGATGAAGCTGAAACCTGGGAAAGTGTGGGGGAGGAATTTGCTAGCATGTCAATAGGCAGTATTGCCTATGACCCTCAAAACCCGGATATCATTTACGTTGGCACAGGTGATCCAAATATCAGCAGCACTCCCAAAACCGGAAGCGGTGTTTATCGCTCTACTGACGGCGGACAAAGCTGGGAGATGATCGGACTCGAAGAAACCGGCATCATCAGTAAGGTGCTCGTTCATCCCACAGATGCTGACATCATCTACGTTGCCAGTATGGGAACACCATATTATGAAGATGAAAACCGCGGGGTATATCGTTCTGTGGATGGTGGTCAGAGCTGGGAAAAAATTCTTTTTCTGTCGCCACAAGCTGGCGTAAGCTCGCTGGTTTTTCATCCCGACTACCCTGAAATAATTTTTGCAGGAGGCTGGAACAGAATCCGTAACAATCAGGTTTCCATCACTGCTGGTGAGCAGGGGCGTGTTTACAGAACCCAGGATGGTGGTGATAACTGGGAAGAATTGTCCAACGGATTACCAGGTGGAGATCTGGTAAGGGCAGCGCTGGATGTTTCCATCTCTGAACCTGGCGTAGTATATGCAGCTTTTAACAGACCTTCTGATTATGAAATTCATGGGGTTTACCGTTCTGATGATTTTGGCGATTCATGGTCCTCCCTTAATGTCTCCGGGCTGGCAAATACACAAGGAGGATTTGGTTGGTATTTTGGCCGCATCATAGTTAATCCGCAGGATGCTGATGAGATTTCTGTATGCGGCGTTGAGCTTCACACCTCCACCAATGGTGGAAACAGCTGGTTTCAAAGCACTCCTGACTGGTGGACTTATGAAGTACATGCAGATATGCACGACCTTGCTTATGCTCCTGATGGCAGCGTTTGGCTGGCAACTGATGGAGGACTTTATAAAGGAAGCAGCTCTTTTAATAACTGGCAATATAAATCCTACCTACCTATATCGCAGTTCTACAGAATTACTGTGAATCCACATCAATCCGGTGTTTATGCAGGAGGCATGCAGGACAACGGCACTTCAGCAGGTAATTTTGAAAATGCTGAAAACTGGCCAAGAATATTTGGCGGAGATGGTTTCCAATGCCTGTATGACTGGAATAATCCATCAATTTTTTACGCCATGACTCAAAATGGAAATATTGTACAAAACAGCGGTTTTGGCTTTGATGATTTTACTTTTGGCATTGGCAGCGAGAGGGTTGGTTGGGACGCACCATTGATGATGAGCAGTTTTAATTCGAATGTATTATACACAGGAACTACAAAAGTGTATAAAATCAATCAAAGCTTCTCCTCTACCTGGCAGGCCATTTCGGATGAACTTACCGGACCTCCCACCTACTACCCTGCCAACAGACATGTGATCACTGTAATTGCGGAATCACCCATGAATCCTGCTCTGCTTTATGCCGGCACTTCAGACGGATTTGTTTGGGTAAGCCAAAACGGCGGCACCTCCTGGACCAACATAACTGCCGGGCTCCCTGATCGCTATGTAACTGATATTGTAGCCTCTGATTCAGAGGAAGGACGCGTTTTCGTAACGCATTCAGGCTATAAGGATGGCGACAATACGCCATTGGTGCATGTTTCGGATGATTTTGGAGCTGATTGGTATAGCATCTCGGAAAGCATGCCAGCGATTGGGGTAAATCATATTGAGGTCTTGCAGCAGCGCAACGATGAAGTTGTCTTTATTGGGACTGATGCCGGGATCTATTTTACGGAAGATTTTGGCGAAAACTGGCTAAAAGCCGGAGATATGCCCAATTTACTGATCTTCGACCTGGAAATTGACTATGAAAACAACCGCCTCGTGGCCGGTACTTTTGCTCGCTCCATTCAATCTGTTTCGCTTGACAGCTTGCTAACAGGTCCCACTAATTTATCTGAAAAGCTTGCTGATGATACCCGTTTCAGTGTTTTCCCTAATCCAGCTTCTGTAATTATTAATATTAAATCTGAGGCAAAGCTTACAGGAAGCAACTGGGAAATACTTGATGCTAATGGCAATACCGTAAAAAATGGCATTTTAACTTCTTCATTAGTTTCAATTAATGATTTGAGCAATGGGTTGTACTGGCTTCGTATTCAGAACACTAAACCAGTGGCTTTTGTGAAGGTTGACTGAGGATTACATACAAGAATAAACAGTTTAATATGTAATCAGTTTTTTTTAGTAAAAAGCGGATATATCCCTCAATTTTCTACGCTAGTTTTTAGTATATTGCGGTAATAAAACCAATATCGAAAACTTGTTGTTTTGAGAATCTTCAAGTTATTTATTTTCATAGGATTAGCCCTGTTATTTTCAAGCTCCGTATTTTCTCAGCAAACACAATTTGAAATAATAATACTACAACTTGATTCTTGCAGGCATAATTCAAACAAGTCGTGTGAGATCGATCTTTTACAAAAACTAGCGCATTATTATCAGTCTACTGGCAATTATAATAAAAGTGATAGTGTTTTAAGCATTGTACTCCTTATCAGCAAAAACACCAATGACTGGAAAAACATCATCAATGCGATTAATATGTTAGCTACAAACGCTAATATTTATGGCGATCTGGATAAATCATACGACCTTTACAAAGAAGCTTTGCTATTAAGTACAGAAAACCATGACTCTGTTTCAATGGCTAATATGTGCGAAAACATTTCCTATACACTCAAAGATGCAGGGAATTATCGGGAGGCAATGGAATATGTTTTTTGGGCAATTGAAATCAGGCAAGCTATGGGTTCTCAAAATCGAATTCCTGTACTCTATAAAAACATAGCTACATTGTATGACTTATTGGGGAATTATGACAAACAAGGAGTATATCTTAAAAAGGCAAACAAATTGATACAGGAAGGCGTAACAATTGATATTCGGTCCGAAATTGTACTTTACAACGCCTTGGGAAACTATTATGACAATAAGAACAAGCTTGACAGCGCAAAATTTTTCTATGAAAAAGTAGCTGATTATTCCAGAAAAAACGAATGGCTTATAGGATTGGCTACTGGCTTGGGAAACCTGGCTATGATTTTTGAAAAAGAGGGAAAAATTGACTCTGCTATTCGCATACACCTTAGCACCCTTGCATTAGAACAAAAAATGAAAAATAAAAAAGGTGAATTGGCCGAACTCAATAGTTTATCAACACTTTATTTAAAAACTAAAACATATGACAGTGCCTTGTTTTATGGTCAAAAGGCACTATACGAGGCCAATCAGCAAGGGTACACTTCCCAAACAAAAACTGCCAACCATAACCTGAGTAAAATCTATGAAAAAACAGAAAATGCTGACAGCGCACTAAAGTATTTCAAGCAATATAAAATACTAGAAGATAGCTTATTAAAAACAGAACATCAAAGATTTATTTCTGAACTTGACACTAAATATCAAACTAAAGAATATGAAAACCATATTTTCAGTTTGCAACAGGAAAACCTGCTCAAAACAAAACAAATTCAACTGATTGTATTAACTTCAGCCGGACTGTTGGCATTAAGTTTGCTAGCCCTTTTTTATGTTCAACTAAGAAGAAAACACAACCAGCTAATAAATGAATCGCTCAAGCATAAGCTTTTCCAAACCCAAATGAATCCGCACTTTATATTTAATATTTTGGGAAGCATCCAGGCAGCTTTATACAACAACAAGAATATAAAGGAAGCTACCAATCACCTCTCGCAATTTGCCATGCTTACCCGTAACATACTCGAAAGCTCCCGAAAAGAACACATCAGTCTGCAAAAAGAAGCAGAAACAATCACAAGCTATCTTTCGTTGGAACAACTTAGAACAAATAATCATTTTGACTTTACAGTAAATATTGATGAAGATACTGACGCTGAGTTTGTTTTCATACCACCAATGATGATACAGCCATTTGTTGAAAATGCTGTTAAGCATGCTTTCCCATTAAAAAGCAATAACCTCATTGAAATACAAATAACTGTAAAGCAAGACCGTTGTTGTGCAGTAATTGAAGATAATGGCATAGGCATTAGTAATACTAATACCGAAAAAAATCATCAATCTCAGGCATTGGATATATTTAAACAACGTTTTATACTTCTTAAGAAATCAGTTAAGTTAAAGGACCTGACTTTTGAGATCATTGACCTTTCCACTGTCTCAAATAAATCAGGTACACGTGTCACCTTGGAACTACCTATTTTTGAATCATGATTAAAGCAGTAATTGTTGACGACGACCCTCAGCTCAGGAAAATGATTGCCAGTTTGATTTCGGAAAACTTCACACAAATCAGCATCACTGGCACTGCAGACAGTGTAGAGCAAGGAATCAGATTAATACATTCTGTGATGCCGGATTTGGTTTTTTTAGACGTTGAAATGCCAGATGGTAATGGATTTAACGTGCTGCAGCAAACGAAAAATCTTGGATTTAAAACCATCTTTGTAACCGGGCATGAGGCCTACGCCATCAAAGCAATTAAATTTGGGGCTTTAAACTATATCCTGAAACCAATCAACGAATTTGAGTTTATCGATGCCGTACAGGATGCTATTGAAAACCTTAAAACAACTCAATCCGTTCAACAAATTGAGACCACACTTGACTTTTTAGTTTCAAAAGACCAAAATAAGAGAATTGTCCTACGCACCACTCAAAATATATTTCTTACTGAAGTAAAAGATATCATGTATTGTAAAAGCGATAATACCTATACTACGTTTTACTTTTCGAATAAGAGTGAAATTCTGGTATCACGCACCATGAAAGAGTACGAAGAACTGCTAAGCCCGCTTGGTTTTTTCAGACCACACACTTCTTATCTGGTAAACATTAATTATGTAACCAAGATAGATAAATCTGATGGTTACTTTATTATACTCAAAAACGGAAAGGAAATTCCTGTTTCGGCGAGAAGAAAAAATGCCATAAAACAAATACTAGGTTAACGCTAACGGTTTCAAGATTTACTTTAACGCTTTCTGTTTTGATAGATTGCAGCACCTATTCTCTTGCTACTTTCGATCAAAATTTCAATACTATGAAAGCATTAACCATTACCATTATTTTGGGTGTTTCGTTGATCTTTGCGATGCCCGTTCAAAGCCAGATTAAGCTTAACCTTAAAAAAAAGCTTGAAAAAAAAATAAATAAACGAGCTGATAAAAAAAGCGATGATGCCATTGACAAAGGCTTGGATAAAGTGGAAGGCCTTTTCAAGAAGAAAGAGGATAAAGACCAGGAAAAGGAAGAAAAAAACAACGACAAAGATCCCAATCAAAACACCGAAAGGGACGAAACAAATCCTTCTGAATACAATGATACAAAATCAGTATCAGTTCTTACGTGGTCAAAGTTTGACTTTGTACCAGGCGATAAGGTCTTTTTTGAAGATAGCCCTTCAGCTAATGAAGAAAACGGAGAATTTCCCTCACGTTGGGATTTGGTAAAAGGAAATGTAGAAATTGCTGATTTTAACAACGAAACGGTGATCTACTTCCTTGAAGCTGCTGAAATTGTACCATACGTCAAAAATTCAGACAAAGCCTACCTCCCGGAAGTTTTTACACTTGAATTCGACTGCTATTTTCAAGCTGATGTGCATAATCAGCGGTATACCATTACACTCTTCGATGCCAAAAATCAAAAAAGTATAAAAAGCATATCAGATCGTATCTGGATTTATCCCAACAGGATTAAGTTCGGAAACTCAGAAAACAACTATCCAGGTGAATCAAAACACAACAGAACAAATCAACCCGTCTGGAGACATATTTCTTTAGCCTATACCAAAGGAAAACTAAAAATTTATATGGATGATACACGCTTAATAAACATCCCACATTTAAATGGAAGTCCTATTGGAATTACCCTGGGCGCAACTTCTGAAGGAGAAAACACATTTTTAAAAAATATCCGACTAGCCGAAGGGGGCGTAAAATACTATGATCGTGTTTTACAGGAAGGAAAAATTATTGTTAACGGAATAAAATTTGACATCAATAAAGCCACACTAAAACCTGAGTCAATGGGCCCAATTAATGAAATATTTGAGTTATTACAAGAAAACAGCGATTTATGCTTTAGTATTGAAGGCCATACAGACAGTGATGGGGAGGCAGATTTTAATATGAAACTGTCCGATGAGCGTGCTAAAGCTGTAAAGGACAAACTAACTGCAATGGGCATTGATGCCAATAGACTTACTACTAAAGGCTGGGGCGAAAGTAAGCCAATCGATTCTAATACAACAGCTGAAGGAAAAGCCAACAATAGGCGTGTAGAGTTCGTTAAATTCTGATAATTACCTTCATATGTGCAACCAAAAAATTTGTTTATACCTAAGCAGTCTAATCATTGTATTAGTTGCCTGCAAGTCGACCAACCATCCTATTGATAAGCTACCTCCAATGAAAATTGAGATTCCGGAAATACTCAAGCAAAATGAAGAAATTGTAGCCTTTATTCGCAGTTCAGAATATGAGTTGAATAAGCTATCGGAAAATTTGGAAGTATTGGCAGCCGAAACAAGACCTTATATAAACAAGCCTTCTGAAGACTTATCAACAATCGATAAAATTAAACTTGCAAGTGCATTAGGCAATTTCTCCATACAATTTCTTCAAACAAGCGCAAAGTATCATCAGATAGCCGAAAAGTCAGACCACTTTCTTCAAACACTCAGCAAAGATAAAGCAATGGCTTTTGAGCAGGTGATGAAAGCATTTGAAGGACGCATAAATGAAATAAACCTGAAATACAAAGACCTGCAAAATGAAAGATAATCTATTAAAATACTTTGTTTGCCTGATAGCAGTTATTGTCTTTTCGTCCCAATTACAATCTCAGACTGATATCACCGATTTTCCTGATTTTAGGGAACTAATCAGAGAAGGCAGAAATACTGAAGTAATTGGTAAGATATGTCAAACCCTTATTGAATCCAGCACCTCTGATTTACAAAGCAATTCAGACCCTTATGCCGTTTGGTTTTCTGTGAAAGTAGCTATTAAATCTCCCGGAGAAACGCAAACAAGGCTTTATGATGAAATGCCCACCTACTATTTGAAAATGATTTTCAGACATAAGCTGGAAATACCACTCAAATTCATGGAATTAGGATTTCAAGCGCATTATCATGACAGTAGTCCCGGTACTTTTATTGCCCATACCGGAGCTACTCCACCACCCGAAAGCGGTTCAACGGTAACATTTAATGTTGAAGCTTATAACTACAGTTATAAAGACACACATGGCAAATCATTTTTTATAAAAGCTTTTTGTGAGATAGCCTGCGAAACCCCTGACAATGGCAGTATAAGTGGTCGTGTGTCTTTTCATGGCGAAAATGGTTCAACGTTTTGGATTGAACACCCCGGAGGTGGCAGAGGTATGGATGGAAGCCCAAAAGCAAAGCTGGTTTACCGTCGTATTGGTCCAGGAGATCAAAGAACCAATTCCGGGAACAGCGAAGCAAGCGGTCTTCCAATACCACTAACCGCAGAGCCTGGCTCCTTTTCATCTGTGGATCATACTCCCGGAATGTATTATCCGGAGATTTCATTTAGAGGATGTGTGCACCATTATAATTCAGAAGGCTACTTCCAAAAAATTCTAACAAACAGCACTACCGACTGGAATCATTTTACCCGATCAGGTAATCCTTATCAATATGCTACAGCCGAAACTGTTATGGATGCTGATTTTTTGAGTAATTTTTGCCTGAATAACACACTAAAAGGCACTATCTACCGCCTTGATGGCAGAAAAGAATTTCAAACAAAAACAGTCGTACTAAAACCGTTATTTAATACTGATGACCCTAACCTTCAACAATTATCTACGCTTTCAAACATGGGAAGCTATGAATTCACTGGCATCCCAACTGGCACTTATGAAGTGTATCTTAGCGACAACCCAACGGACAAAGAAAAGGTAAAAATCTGCAATTCTCCACAGCTAGGCGAAGAGCCTAATATTACTTACACTCAAGATTTGCAATCAAAACAGACAGGCCATTATTTCGTAATGACAACAATTATCACGCATGAACAGGAATATGACCCCATGATTCTTGGTGATTTACCCCCCTCACCTCCAAAATATAAAATTGTTAGCAAAACAGGATCTAAGCTTATCCGGATTGATAATACTATCCAATCCTATCAAAACGAAAGTTATCCTGTAACAGGAATCACAAATTTTCCAATAACGGATCGTTCGACCCTTAATTATTTTCAGGAAAATGATTTTTCCATTAATCTAAAAGAACAGCATTGGGAAGCCATCGAAACCGAAGAACCGGATGTTTCAACCTATTCAGGCGCAAAACTTATTGCTCCGAATGTATCCGATCGCTTGTATAATAGTGGAGATCAATTTACGATCAGCAGAGAGCTTCCGGATGAGTATGAAGGTTATATCTCCGGTTTTCAAAAATTGAAACGCAGAAATGATAACCATACGATTACTTGGTCGAGTTTGAAAAATCTATCTGCTTCGCTTACCTTTACTGACGAAATTATTCTGGAGAATGAACACCCGTATGCATCGAAAAATTTGTCTGATGATGCGAGCTCCGGAGCAAACCAAATAGCTGATATGATACCTGGTACAGAATTAGCCGGAATGTTAAAGGCTGTCTCAAACGAAGGCATTAAAATCAGTACCGGCCCTAGATTCGAATCTATTCGACGCACAATTACACTCAGACCTGCAACCGGATATGAAATACAGCAATACATGGATGAAGAATATTATTAACCATTTTAAAACAAAAACTATTATTATGAAAAAATCTGCTTTCACAATTCTACTTAGCCTGCTGATTTTCGCACAGCTATTTGCCGGACATGTCATTACAAGTATTCAAATGCAAGATGGCATGGAGATGCAATATAAAACTTACATACAGGGAGACAAACTCAGGTTTGATGATCCTGAGCAAAACATTGGTTTCATCATTGATTTCGAGAAAAAAGAAATGACCATACTTGCTCTATCTCAAAACAAGTTTTATACTGCTACAATGGATGATTTCCAACATGCAATGAGACAGGCAGGCTATCAGCAAATGGAAGAAATGCTCCAGCAGTTTCCCGAAGAACAACGAGCGATGATGAAACAAAGAATAGATCAAATGAAACAAGAAATGCAGAAGCCCTATTCCGGTCAGCTGCATATAGTTTCTTCCGGTGAGAGCGAAACATTGGCAGGTTATTCCGGCAAACACTATAATGTATTGGAGAATGGCGCCAAAGTTGAAGAAGTGTGGTACACCGACGAACTAAACCTTGGAATAGTAAAAAAAATGAGTGAGATGCTTATGGCTATGGGTGCTCCTGCCATGTACGAAACTTCTGAAAAGTATTTGGACCATTTTGGTGAAGGAATTATCCTGCGCTCTATTGATGAGAATGGTGATCTTACGGAAACAATTGATATTTCGGAAGAAAACATTCCTGATTCTTATTTTCAAACTCCAAATGGCTTTCAAGAAATGAATATTGAGCAAGTGTCAGAACTACTTATGTCAGGCGAAGAGGAAGAAGACTATTAACCTAAACATATAATTGCAAACACTGTTGTCCGGTAAAAATCATTTATAAACGCTCAATCGCCTTACTATTGACGTCCCTACGGGACTCGGGCTAATCAGGGGTAACTTTTTATTCTACCCACATTTTGTCCCTAATGGGACTGTCCCGTTAGGGACAAAATGTGGGTAGTCAGTGTTTTTCAAATTAAGAAAAAGTCCCGTAGGGACGACATTATCAATTTACCGGACAACATTGAATTGCAAACTAACTTCATCAAATAATTCCCATATCCTTCATCAGCCAGGTGGCATTGCGATTGACGGCAACTCCTTTTCTTATTGTATAATCAAAGCTAAGTTTGCCGTCGATGATGCTGCTCTCGAAACAATAGTTTACCAATATACCGCCGAGTTCCTGCTCCAGTTCACTCAGCTTTAAATCGTGGGAGGCAATTACTGTAAACGAATCCACCTCTGACAGTCCTTTGAGCAACTCATAGGAACCGGTGTATTTATCATCAGAATTAGTGCCCCGCAGGATCTCATCCAGCAAGATAAGGCTAAACTCCTTTCTTGCAGTATCAAGGATGCTTTTCAATTGTTTCAGCTCATTCATAAACAATGAAGTATGTTCAGCCAAACTATCCGACTGGCGCAATGAGCTTAACAAGGAAACAGGTTTCCACACGAAGGAATCCGCCATCACGGGAGCACCAAACTGTGCCAGCAACACATTAACACCCAGGGTTCTGAGCCAGGTGCTTTTTCCTGACATATTACTTCCTGTGATTAATAAAATGCGTGGATCAAGCTGAAGCCAAACATCATTTTTCACACATTCCTCTGGCGGCAATAATGGATGACCCAGCGCCTCAGCTTTTAATATTTTTTGATCTGACAACTGAGGCCAGCAATAATCCGGATGATTAAAAGCAAAAGTTGAAAGACTCATCAGCATCTCGAACCTGCCCAGTGTTGTTAACCACTGCGGAATTCTTAGGTAGTTTTGCTCGCGCCACGTCTCATAGCGCAAAGCCAGGTGGATGTCAAAAGCAAAAAACAGGTTGGATAACACATATAAAAGCAGATTGGCTCGTCTGTCGAATTTCTCACTCAAACCGGCAAGCTCCCTAAACTTTTCTGAAGCAGTTGAAGCCTCCTTTTGCATTTGGCCCATCATTTCCGAATCCAACGAAAGATGGGTAAATTCTTCTAAAACCTGTGCCCAGGACGAAAACTTATGTCGCAAACCATCCAACTCACCTCCCAACAACATCATTTTACGCGATTGCGAAAAAACTGTCATCAAGCTTAGCACAGCAATCAACGAAAAAGGGGTATAACCAAAACCTAACAAGCCTGCAATCAGACTTATCCAAACCATTGCCGGCAAACCGAAAGCAATCACAGCAAATTTCTTCTTTTCGAAAAGCCTGACCAAATTGGTTTCGCGAATGGACTCCAGGTCAGGAAATTTTTCTGAAGCTGCCAGCTGCAGCTTTGTCTGCATCTCAATTCTGAACCCGGCAAAGGCAGAAAACTCTTTTACTGCCTGCTGCATCAGCCTGATTTGTGAAGGATCTTTTAAGGTATGAATAAGTCCGTGAGCCAATAAGTCCTCTCCAAGCGGGGTGCTGCAGCGGTTGATTTGCTGAAAAAGGGAATGTTCCCCAAACAGGTCCAGGTCATCAGCAAATTTTAGTTGCGACTTAAACCTGTTTCCTTTATTGTAAATAGTTTCCTGCATGTAGCTGCTTCCCAGTTCATGTTTCAAAACCAGCGCCTGTGAGCGTAAAAACAACAACTTTCGGCTGGTTTTGATATGCCGGATTGTGAAATATACAAACAGCACAAATAAACCAATGGAAGCTATAAGCAGTATCAGGTACTGATTGCTTGCATAAAACCCAAAACTAATCAGCGATGCCAAAAAACTCAACACCCGCAACCACGAAAACCTGTTTATTAAGTGGTTGTAATCTTGTATTTTAATATTTATTTCCTGTAATTTTTCAAGGTACCAATCAGTAGGGTTTTGTTTCATTAAGCCTGACAATTTTAATAGCAATTTGCCCTGCAAAGGTACAAGCCTTTCCTTATTTTTGTGGCTTTAACTATAGAATTTGATCATTAACCCATTTCAAAATGGAATATGACCGACTAAAATGGAATGCCAAGCATGCTGCTAAAAAAGGATTACGCTGATTCTGCTTTATAAATAGTGCTGTGCCCTCATATTCTACATTATTATTTAATAAAAGCTGTTTCCATCATAGATTGCTCCGTAGGGCTGATGTTTAATGATGATGCCCTTTTTTTCCATTGACTTACGGTCTTTTTTGTTTGATGAATGAAGGCTGTTGCTTCTTTGGGCTGCCACCTGAAGTAGTCGATAACGCTCATACACAGGTCAAAATCGAGGCTGTTATCATATTCGGATATGTTTAAGCTCAGTCCGGAGGCTTTTTCAACGGGATTGATGTCGTAGGCCGGGGATAGTTTCCAGCCGTTTTTAGTAAGCAGAAAGCCATGGTTACGCAGATGGTCATCGGTATTTGAAATGGCAACCGAGAAGACAATTCGTTTCCAGAGTTCCCTGATGTCGGCATTGGGTTGGCTTCCAAATCGCTCAATGAGTTCGACAATTTCCAGGTAACTCCCGCCATCTTTGTGGTTGTATCCATCTTTATACCCCAATAACGACATGGCAGAGGCAAAATGAATCCGCATTTGATCTGTTGTGCGATCGAACCTTTTGGTTAGAAAAGTATGTTGTTTTTGACCATATATGCCTGCCGCACAAACCGCTACATCTATCCCCAATTCGGAAGCCAGGCTATTGACAAGTAATTCCCAGGCACCGCTGTCCTTGTTGTCGTTCCTGCTTGGGAATTTCGCAATCCATAGTTGACCTTCGGTATCCAAAACACTTGCTTTAGGCCGGGCTCCACCCAATGATGAACCAGGTGCCATGAGCATGGTCAGCCATTTTTGGGCATCCGCATCATGGATGAAATCATCCTCTTCAACTCTTAAGCTGGCCTGTTCCAATGCTCTGATGCTGGTAAAAGGTGGTATTCCAATGGTGTGATGGGCTGCTAAAAAGTCTCCGCTTTCGTTCAGCTTAAACCTGAGCGCCCCCATTCTTGACACATCAGCAACACCCAACAGAAAATCAGACTCGGTTAGTCTTTTTCGTGCTTGTTGCGTGTTTCGCGAGATGATGGCCTCTCTTCTTTCCATCAGCATTCTTCCCCAGCGGTCGGGAGAAGAGTCGAGAAACAAGCCGAAATTTGGTTTTTCATCTTGCACGTACTGAGGTCCTGTAAATAATTTGAGATCAGGGTCTAATTCCTGTGCATAACCACTCTTTAACCAGTCAGGGTCATAGTCAAAGGAAAACACTTCTTGACCTTTCACAAGTTCGGACCTAAGGATACCCATTTTTTTCAAATCCGGCAACCCAATCCAATCAGCAAATACAGTGATTTCCTTCATATTATCTGATTTTTGACCCTCTTTTTTTTGTGATCAGACTGGCATCTTGCAGTTTTCTGCCCAGGGTATCATCTTCGGCAATTTTTTTTAAGTCATCGGCCAAACCAAGCACTGAAAGCACCTGCAAATAAATTCCAATACTGATGTGTTCGCTTCCTTTTTCGACATGCCAAAGGCTTGTCCTGCCTATATTCGCTCTTTCTGCAAGCTGTTCGGTTGTTAACTTCCGGCGTAGGCGGGCCAGCTTCAGGTTCTCGCCCAACATTTCGAGTATTTGTTTCTCTTTGGGCAGGAGTGTTCCTTTCTTTGCTTTCATAACGTTCGTATATAAGAACAAAAATAGGCAAATTGTTTTTATATGCAAATATTTAGGCAGATAGTTAGCTGTATAAAAAAGTTGGCAAAACCCACCCCCGCCGCCTTTAAATAATAAGAAGTTATCGGCTGGCTCATGTTTCAAAAATAAGCAATTCAATGGAATCGATTTTATCAATCGAAAATTATATTGTTCAATTGGTTATTCCGGCTATGAATTACATTCTGAAAAACCGGAAAGAAAAAGCTTGGATGGATTTTTAGCGGCACACATTACAAATGAGCGCCAGTTGAGGGGTTAGCATAGGAAAACTACTTTAAGAATAATTCATTTATATTAACTCTAAAATAAAACGGAATATACTTTTTTAATTCAATAGGAAGGATAATCCCATTTTTAAACACAAGGGTTTCTTTGTTTAACAAAAAACAATCAGTGAATGATGCAAGCATATATCTGTCAATAAGGTATAGTAAAGTAGTATAGTTTGCTTCTGAAATAAAACCATTGGTGTGCTTATCAACTATTTCTGCCCTAATAGCTTGAATATGTTTAGTTTGTAAATCGAGTAATTTTGTATATAATAATCCTGTATCAAGTTCCGGAAACAATTCTTCTAAATCTATTTGTGCGCCTGTTCTTTTTGAAAAAGTAAAGAAATCTGTCCAACCAGCTACTACTACACCTCTTTTTATTTTAACTGACAAACTGATTGAAAGTGTTGAATCGGTTTCGAATAGGAGGTATGTTAAACTGTCAAGCCCTTTGTAAATAGCCGCATCAAGCAATTCATCCAAGCTTTCGAAACTATCTAAATAAAAACTTTTGTGTAATACTTTTTCTAATTCATTATTAATGTTTCCCGCACTTGGAGATTCGGCAAAAACAGGAAAGACAATTGAGCTATCATTTCTTGGCCTTAGTTCTTCAAGATATATTAAATTCTGACATTTTACGCTAACTACAGACAAAAAGAAAAATAATAAATAGAAAATGAAATTTCTCATAAAAATAGATTTAAAATCCAATATAATCACCATTTAACCAATTACTTATTGGGCTTAAATATCTGCCCGTCGGAATACCTCTTGGAGCTAATAAACCAGGATATCTATTTACCTCAAAAACTGATGAAAGACTTAATACAAATGATCTATCATATGAATTTTTTACACCGAAACTGCTATAGGTTGTATTATTGTTAAAGTCAACGTATGAAGGTCCATTATTGGAAAGATGTGTATGATAACTAATTCTTGAAAGTGCCTTCCGGTAACCTGCAATTTTTGATCCATCAAACACAACTGAATTTGAAGTGTTTTTATCCCAAGGAGTTACGAAGTATCTGGTTTTTCCATTTTTCATATTCATTTCAACCATCCCCATTTCAACACCATTCTCTTGTGATTTATGATATATATAACTTAGTGCTTTGTCCCGGGAGTTCATAAAAGCACCCATATTTTTAGTAATCTCTTCTTGTAGCAATCTGGAACTATGATTTAACAGCCCAATTGTAGCACCTGTTGCTGCTCCTCTCCAAAAATCTCCACCTCCTAATTCAGCACCAATACCTCCACCAACAGCCGAAAAGCTGACAGTTCCATAAATTGATTTTGCAAATTTACCACCCCATGCTTGAAATCCAGAACCAGCCAATGATCCAAGTGATCCAGATAAGAAACCACTCCCGAAACTTCCACCTTGCAACTCTTCTAATCCACCATTTAAAATCCCATGCGCCCCTGCACGCAGTGCTTCTTTTCCAAATCCGCCTACTCCACCAAACGCTGATCCAATCCCTGCAGTTGCTATGCCCGAAATTGCACCAATACCCATTGATTTCAAAAAATCATCCCCATTCCAATTGTCAAATCCACCATTACTAAATGTTACACTAGCAGTATATCCTGCCCCACTAATAACTGCACCCCACAATGCTGCATCAATAAATATACCAGCAACAGGAATAATGGCAGTAAATATAAACTCCCCACTCGGATCCGTAAACATCAACGGATTATTGAGCGCATAGCTATACCTGTTAAAGTTTTGTGAGAAATCAGGCGTTTGCACGAAGTTGTCGGGGGCCAACATGCGGCTTACAACTGGGTCGTACATTCTTCCATTCATATTAATCAGTTGGAAGCCGTCAAGGTGTTCGTGTCCGGTAAAGCCACGGTCATAATGTGGTTCGGGGGGAGTGTAGTTGTAGCTTGTCCAAGTTTCCGGATCACGACGACTACCCCATGCATCAAAACTTTGCTCATCTGTTATACTGCCCGTTTCGTCTGTTACTGCTGTCCAGCTGCCTAAATGTTCGGTGTGGAGGTAGTGGATATTTTCACTGCCATCGGGCAGGATGCGGTGCAGGGCATACAGCCCATCGGGGCTACTCAGGTAGGTGAGTGTGGTGGTTTGGCCGTTGTGGGTGATATACTCGCAGGCCCCGGCCCACAGCTTGAGGGTGGCAGTTTGTGTTGCTTCGTCCCAGTACTTTTGCCGGATACGCTGGTGATGATGGCCATACATAATTGAAAGGCCTAGCGCTCCTTGCGTAAGGCTTTTAAGCTGCTCATATGAGGTGTATTCAGCTATTTGCTCTTCTTCAGGAAACGCATTTGCTGTGTTAGTGGCTGAGGTAATGGCATGGGGGCCGTGAGTGCCTTCGCCATATTTGGCATCGCTGTAGAGTGTTTGCCCATCGGCGGTTTTGGCTGCTATATTGCCCAGGCCATCCTCATCATAGCTGTGTCCGCCTGTTGGCTGCCCATTTAGTTTGATGTCGGTAAGGCGGTTCAGCTGGTCGTACCAAAACTCTTCTTTCAGCTGTTGGCCGCCGGGGAGGGTTTTGCTGCG